>Ga0105340_1000017_pt1 | contig 98916 bp, 108 predicted proteins | sample EasRivMeERMLT700_FD_89676 | JGI IMG/M metagenome (GOLD analysis project Ga0105340, IMG submission 89676) | Soil microbial communities from meander-bound floodplain in the East River, Colorado, USA - East River MetaG ERMLT700 | ecosystem: Environmental > Terrestrial > Soil > Floodplain | place...
GAAGGCTTGCCTCCAAGCCTTGCTATTAAGCCGGCAACACCAGTCACTAATTGTTGTCTGGCTGCAGAAGTTTCAGGCCCTACATTGATAGGTGCAGGAGATTCACTGACATCTTCTCCAGTAGTAGGGCCAACAGACAGACTATCAAAGACTGCTCCTGTCTTTTCAAAGTCACCACCTTCATGCTTTGCCCCCTTCATCTGCTCCACATACTTATTATCCTCCTTGAACATCTCATAGTTACCCATACCTCCTTCAGCAGCCCTTTTCTGGGCATCAGCTACCTGTGCAGCTTCCCCGGCAGCTAACTCCTTGTCCTTAGCCTCAAGAGCCTCTGCTTCCGTTGCTGTGATACCCCCAGGTTTCTTAGCAGCAGCATCTTTATTATTCTTTGCCTGCTCCTTAGTTCTGGCCTTCTCCACTGCTGCTTTATTACGTTGATCAAGGTATTTAGGATTGTCCCATAAAGCCAGATTCTTCCTTTTAAGTGAGATGGCATTGTCCATGTGTTCTTTGTCTTTGCTCAATCTCTGGTAGGCTGGACTTACTAAGGCTGATTTAATAATGTCGTTATCTAATGTTTTCTGTTCTGCTTCATAAGTGGTGTCCTTTGAAATCTCATCCAGCCTTGTCTTGATCTTGGTAAGTCTGGCTTCATTAGTTTTGAGCAGCATGTCAATATTCTCTTTCTCCATTAGATTCTCAGTCTCCCTGAACTCCTCTGTGAGCCTTGCTCTTTCCAGATGCAGGGTAAGCAGTTCATAGTTGGCATCATACTGCTCTCTTCCAAAGCTGGATAACTGGTCAACCTGTGGGAGTTTAGCTCTTGCTGCCACAACTTTAGCATCAAGGGCAACCTTATCTTTAAGCATTTCACCAAGCTGGAAATGATCAGCAGTAATTTCAGGTACAAAGTTTCTATTGTATTTATCTTTAACGGAGTCATAAATTCTTTTTAGTTCCATTGCATCATCAATGCTTTCCTTATATTCCTTCTTTACATATTCAAGCTGCTCTGGTGTGGGATTCTCAAACCCTATATCCTTTAAGGCTTCAGCTCCTCCTTTATTCACATCATCCAGTACTCCTTGCAGGTAAGTGACATGAGCAGTGAAAGCTGTATCCCTGTCTGTCACAGCATCCCAATGGATAGCACCCAATGCCTTCTTAGCCCTGAACTGCTTGCGCATTATATTTGCTTCCTTATGCCTGCCCATATTCTCCGCAGCAGTGATCTGGTTGGCTATCTGGTTATCCATCACACCAATATTCTTCACATAGTCTTCCTGAAGCTGCTGCATCATCTTTGTCCTTCCTCCATCAATAACCTTGTTAGTCAGCTTCATAGCTCCACTAATAATAGGAGAGCCAATCACACCTCCAGCAAAGTTGTTCCAGAACTCATCTCCTGTTATTGCCTTATCTACTCTTTGAAGGAAAGAGGTGCTATCATCCAAGCCCCCCAGTACTTTTGCATAGTGCTTGCCTTCATTGGAGACTATGTACTGGAATCCTTCTTCCACTCCTTCCAATGCTCCTGTTACACCAAACTGGGTTGCTCCCCTTACATACTTGCTGCCTATCTTAGCCAGCCCTCTTTCAATGAATCCCTTACCTGCTCCACTGACAGGATTGTACATCATGGTTCTGTAGCCAAGGATATCCAAAGGAAGAAGGGCAAGGTTACCCATGTAAGTCTTGTCAGCACCAGCATTGGCATATTCCTCTATTTCCTGCTCAGTGTACTTGGCACTGCCATCAGGATTCTTTACAGAGGACATATCATCCACAATCTCTTTGTGGCTCATCATGGCTTCCATCCTTGCCTCATTAGTTCTGCTGAGAACTCCAAAAACAGTTGCAGCACTTCTTAAATCCCTGACCTTGCTTGCTGCATTTGCCATTGATGCTACACCTTCAGTATCCTTAATCCTCTTGAATAAGCTACCAAGCCTTCCTATAGCTGCTCCTGTCCCCACTCCCATAGTAGCAAACTCTATAGCTGCTGTCTCAAGCAGGGCAAATGCACCCATGCCCAAGCCTGTGCCTGCTGAAGCCAGTTGCTCCATACCCCAAGCAAAGGAACCGGGTTCAAATGCTCCCGGATTAACTCTCTTGATTTCAAAGTTGCGGGCTATATTCTTAGCCCAATCATCCATATCACTGGTGCTTAACCCCATCAATGAGCTTTGATAATTATCATTACCCCATGAGGATATATCCAACATATTAGCTACACCCTGACCAAAGCCTGAAGCAAAGTTTGCCCCAAGCTGTACCAAGCCATGTCCCAGTTGTGTACTACGAGGTTGCCTCTGTGCATCCAGTTTCCTTAATGTTCCCGGATCATCAAAGACAGTAGGATTAACCATGTCAGAATAATCCTTAGCATCAAATGAACCCATGTTCCTGTTTATCTGCTGTGCCTTGACAGTACCAAATGTATTGGGAACTCTGGCAGCATCAGCAAAAAGGTCAATTGGTGTAATAGGGTCTTTAGCACCACCATCTCCTTTATTATCGTAAGTCTTTGTTGTCATTTTTGTACTCTGGCTCTTTGTTCTCTGAGATATTGAATAAAGTCTTCACCATCCCTGAATACTCCCGGCATACCTGAAGGAGGCAGAGATTTTGGGTCTTGTGGTTTTCCCTTGGGGGGAGCACCCAATGGCTTAAGCCCTCCATCAACTGTTGTCATCTGTATATTCAGAAACTCTTCACCATTATGTGTGTATCTTGTTACCTGAAGTGGAATATCTGTCTGCCCCTCATGAATAGTTATTCTATGGGTAATACCATCATTCAGCCCCTCTGAACCTGCCTCTCTGTATATATTAGGAATAGCCAGTTGCCTTCTTATATCATTGGCTTCAGCATCTCCTAAGTTCTTACCTATCTGCTGAACATTAAGGTCTTTATTATGCACCAGCCTGTTACTGACAGTTTGTTGTACTTCAGGACTAAGCTCAAAATAGAAAGGACTCTTGGGAATCTCTCCATTAGGATCATTGAATGTCATTTCTACCACTGCACCACCCTTACCAATACCAGTGGTAGTACCCACTGCTCTTGCAGTGTAAGTAACATCTGGATGATCATTCAGGTATTTAATAAGATTAGTACCTCCACCTTCCTTTAATGTCATGTTATAATTATCCTTCTTTCCTTTGAACCAGGAAACTCCTTTACCTTCCATCTCATCTATATCAGTTGGTAATCCCCTGTTATCAGTGATTGATATTCCCTGTGGATTATTAAAAATAGCTGAACCTATAATCCTGCTATCTTCTCTGCCAAGATTGACAGCATTGCTGCTTATAGTCTGGCTCTTTATAGTGTTGAATACATTATCCCTTCTTTTATTCACCTCATTTATTACCTGCAGAATTTCAGAATATTTTTCTTTATTAGCTAACATCTCCGGAGAACCTGTCATTAATCTTTCAGCAGTTGACTGTCCTGCTGGATTCATATAAGCACCGGGATAACTGGAAGCACCACTAAAAGCACCCTCTGATTTAAGAGTCAGGGCAAATTCCTGAAGCTTTGTATTACCCTTGAACTCATTATATATCTCTATCTGTCTTGGAGTAAGAGGCTTATCACCCTGTGTCATTGAAAGAGGATCATTAGCCAGTACCTTCTCATCAACATCTTTATAATATCCTCTCTCTGTATCAAGCTGGCCCTGCACTTTGGGTATTTCTCTTTGAAGCTGTTGTTTCTGTACTTCCAAGGTATTGTAAGTAGCAAGCTCTGCTGGAAGAAGGTCTGCTTTCCTCCTGTTACCCAACAGGCTTTTTTGTTGATAGTCAATGGTCTTAAGTGCATTACTCATATCAGTAATCTCCTTCTTGTGCTTATCAATATCTGAGGACATGCCAGCCACAGAAAACTTATCCACCTCCCCTCCTGTATTCTTATCTGTAGTCTTAATTCCTCTAAAGGAATTAGTTGCTATTCTTGTTGTACTTGAATCCTCCAGTGGTGTATCTGGCATAACACCACCTAATCTCACATGGGTTGCCCAATCCAGTTTCATCTTATCTGCATGTCTTGCTGCCAATCCTCCTTCTCTTCCAGCAGCAATCCTTTCATTACTGGCTATCTGCAAACCTTGTCTTCTATTCCTTCCAGCTTCATTCATCTTAGCAGCACCAGCAGGATTAGCCCTCAGCTTATCAAAGTCATCAGTCTCTTTCCATGCATGTTGTGCAATGAGACCTTGTATCATTGGGGTAAGAGAACTCTTATCACTCCAGTTCACCTGTGATCTTTCCTTCAGGTCAGATTCATATTGTTCCAGTTGAGCCTTAAGTGCTGCTTTCTGAGCAGGTCTTTTCTCTTTAGCCATTGCAGCTTTCATGGCCTCTATATTCTGCTGTTCCTTTGCTGATACCTTCACATCTCCATAACTATAAGGAGCAATAAACTTACCCTCCTCATCAAATACGTTTTGCATAAGACCTACATCCTGTCTTTGTCTCAGGTAACTTTGGTATTGCGGGTCTTGTAATCTTGCAGCAGCTATGGTCAATAATCTTTCAGGAGTGACACCTTTCCATGATCTTTGCTGCTCATCAAAGTACCATTCCTGTCCTGTTACTAAGTCCTTTCTGTACTTATTGGCATCAGCTTTGATCTTTGCCATTTCATCACCTATAGCTTTGCGTATATCAATGTTAGCCATAGGAGTGTACAGACTACCAGCAGTACTGGTGTACTCTCCTGTAGTGGGATCATAACCAGTACCTACCTTACCTCTTGCTGCTGCTGCTGCCCTGTACTTCTTAAGCATGTCAGACTTGAAGGCCATTACTTCATTGGCAGCAAGACCCTTACCTGACTTGGCATACTCTTTTCCCATTTCATCTATAGCATCAAAAGCCTTTTTGAATTCAGCCTGTGTTTGTCCTATCTTGGATATTTCACCTGTCTTGAAGTCAGCCTGAAGCTCTCTGGATAATCCCCTGATAGGGTCTCTTTGCTTTCTCCAATTAACAGGATCAGCTCTTATAGCATCAACAATAGCATTAGCTTTACCTGAATATCCAGCAGCTATTTCTTTGGCCCTCTGCTCATCATCTATACCATAAGGGAAAGTAGTACCTAATGTTTCAAGCTGAGCACTGGCAGCAAGATTCTGATTGACAAATGCATCATTGGCCTTGATAGTTCTCTCCATGAGAGGGACATTCAGCTTGTACATATAATCCAGAGGAGTTGCACTAGCTGTTTTGTAAAATCTAGCCATAATATATTAAAGGGATTTATGTTCTTTTTCTCTTATTGATCAGCCTGCCTCTGTTATCATATTCAAAGAATTCAGACTGCTGACCCAGTAGTTCTGCATCAACCATATTACTCCTTGAGATATTAAGATTCCTTCCCATTGCCTGTCCAGTGGTGCTGATATCAGCAAGGTTCCTTGCCATGTTGGAATAGTAGTTATCCCTGTCACCCTTATCCTCCAAGTCTCTTTTATCTTCACCCATCATCACCCTTGTATCCTGAATATTCTCCAACTGGGATTTTTGCCCAAGAAGGCCCATCATCTGTCTGGTGAAAGCATCAGTGGCAGTTCCTCTTGCCTTATTAGCTCCTGCCTCTGTGATGGTATCCATAGCCCTGACAGTATTAACAGACTGTGCAGAGTTCCTTATCCTGTTCCTTGCAGCCTGTGATGAAGTATCAATATCTGTTAAGGCTGATGTCCTTAACCCTGAAGCTATATCCTGCGCCTTCATATTATCCTCAATAGCTTCTCTTCCAAAGCCCTGCCACCTGTTTACATTTGGCCTGTTACCTCTTGCATTGGCTCTGGTGTTCATCACCCCTGATATAGCACCAAAGGCACTGCTGCCCATGCCTACATAATCTCCAAGAGTTAAGTCTCCGGGTCTTGAAGGTTCTTCAGCAGGAGGTGTATATACCATCTCCATTCCAGTTCTTCTTGGAATACCTTTCACTGCCCTTGAAGTATCAAAGCTAAAATCCTTTGGTGCTGCTGCTGGCATTCTTGTAACACCTCTTTGACGTAATGCCAGCTTATCCAATCTTGTTGGAGTTGGAGTTGCAGTATCCCTGAGCCAATTATTCATATAGCCTGCATAGTCAGTACTGACAGGAGTATTAGGAACAGGAGAGAATGTTGGAGAACCAGACATAGCATCTCTTGGAAACATCATAGGATTGATTCCAGCAGCACCTCTTATAGGAAGAGTACTTGTATCATAAGCAAACCTTGGGTCAACAACATTACCAAACTGATATCGTGGTCTTACTCTTCCCCCATAAGCAAAGCCCTGTCCCATATCCTCTGCCACTACTTCTTCAGGTTCAGGAGCAGCCATGTTTGCAGAAGCTATCTTCTGGATAGCCATGTCCTTCTGATCTTCCATCTCTGTTACTTCAGCAGTTCTCTGAATAGTTCCTTGCAGTAACTTATCAAAGGGATTAGCCTTGGCTAATTTATCCAGCTTGGTCATTTGCCTTTCCCTTGACAGTTTTCTCTGAGCCATTGTCTTACCATCAATCTTTATCCTGTCAGAGAATATCTTTGTACCTGATGGCACATCAAGGTCAACACCACCATCACCATGAGATGGGCCTCTGACCTTGCCTACTCTTCCATCAGGAGTTTCAATTGCTTCCTTACCTTCTACTTCAATAGCAGCATCAGCTCTGCCACCATAGGCCATATACTTCTCATTAAACTTACGATTATACTGTCTTCTCATTTGCTGATCTATAGGAAGGTTTTTAAAGTTTTCCTGCTTAATCCTGTATATCTCATCAAGCATCTCTTTTCCTTCAGGAGTAAATGTCTCTACTTCTCCAGATTTGTAATCAGCAGGCAGAGGGGATTTCCCTTCTAATGCCCTGTACTCATTTAGTGCTCTTACTGTATCTGAAACAGGAGCAAGTGTTGTTCTGGCTAACCTTCTTGTTGTAGCAGGAGATGCTCCCACTGGCATGGGAAAATACTCTTTGAAACTATCCACTACTGGTTTATTCATCATAGCAAAACGTGGATCAATAACTGGATCATCAGGGCCAGCATATCCACCATAGGCATGTTTCCACTTGGCTGCATTCCTTGCAAAGTTGGCTCTCTTCTTCTGAGTAGCTGAAGCATTGGGGCTGGCTAATACTTTCTTTGCATAGGCTTGCACACCCATGCCAGCTTTCTTAGCAGAAGCAGTAAACTTACCCCTGTTGGCTTTCTTGATGTGGATACCACCATATTTGAATATCCCACCTGTCTCTTCCTCCTGTTCTCCCTGTGCCTGTTCCAGAGCTGCCTGTTGCATAGCAGCTTCTTCTTCAGTTATTCCTTCATCAGTCATTCCTTCTTCTTCCTGCATCATCTCCTCCTCCTGCATCTCATCAAGGGACATATCTTCACCATAAGGATTAGTTGCTGCCTGCTCTTCACTCATAGCAGCATCCTGTTGCTCCTGCAACATCTGCATCATTTCCTCAACAGTGACACCATTCTCCTCTGCCATAGCCTGAAGCTCAGCTAATTGTTCTGGTGCCATTTCCTCTCCATCTGCCTCACCACCATAAGCATAAGGGCTTACCATACCTCTCATAGCTGCTGCATTGACCAAAGGCTCTTTGGAGTACTTGTTATTTCCACCACCCTCTAATGCACCAATGAGTGTATCCAGTACATTGGGAGCTTGTTGAGCCAAGGCTAATCCTACCTGACCACCAAAAGGATATGCTCTTCTCCTTAATTTATTGGTTGACTTTTTCATGTGGGGATGTAGTTAAGTTAATTATCTGGATGAATCTTGTTCAGTTTCAAGTGAATAATTCATAATCAAATTAACATAATCGAAGCTATCAAATTTTAATCTGATTACAACATATTTGTCCCTAAAGTTTTGTAAGTCCTGCCAAGGTTTTGCCAGACTGATAGAGGCAGGGTTTACTACTTTGTCAATGGGATAGGTACTTTTAATGGCATTCCATGAGGAATCAAACAGTGGTTTATCATAGTCTATCACATAGTCTCTCAGGTCATTAATGTTCCAGTTCTTCTCTTTTTTAGTAATGAGAACAGTTCCCGGATTATTAATGATCTGTTGCTGTAGCCAGTTCTGATTATTGGGTTGTGTATCTTTTACAATCATGACCTGCTCTCCTGAACTCTGCCTTCCATTCCATGCCAGTATCTTATTGAAGGTAATGTAGTCCTGTTCAATGAACTCATTCTTTGCTGCATCCCATGTGTAAGCTCTTGTCTGAAGAGTAAGGTCTTCAGTAATGGAAGTGCTTAAGGGATTATTATTATTGACATACTCAACAATAAAGGGAAAGTAATAAGTATAGAAGGTCTGGAAGTGATTATCCCTGTTATGCTTCCAGATGCCATCAGATGAAAAAATAAAGGAATACAGGTTACTCTTGCCATGCACATAGTAGTTAGGCAGGTAAGGATGCCAGCCTCTCCATTTATTCCTGTGGAATGAATAACTCATTGTCCATGATCTGTTCTCAAAGTAGTCCTGATTATCCAAGTGAATAACAGTACTGCCCTGATAGAATAGTCCATTGCTGGAGTTATAGGCGAATACATTGGTGGAGGGTATGGCTTCAAGCAAAACCAGGGTAGCCAGTTTGTCTGGGACAACAAGGTAATCCTTCTTGGTCAGCAGTATTCTTTCATACCTTGAATCAAAGGCTGAAAGATATCCAGTGCCATCCCTGTTAGCAGGATTATTCCTATTGCCAAAGTCAACTCCCAGTTTGATATATAGCTGGTGAGAGAGGAAGGACTTCAGGTTATTCTTAAACCAGTTCTTATTACCCTTGGTAAGATCATTGAGTTTATCACTGTGCAGGTAAATCTTATTCTCAATCTCATCTACAAAGAAGACTCCATACTTAGTCTTCACTGTTCCCCACTTATGCTGAGTACCACCTGAACCATTATCATCATCCACTACTTTTCTTGGAGGCACACTAAAGAATTCACCAGTGCCTACAAAGGAGATGATCTCCCCTGTCACTCTCTCCTGATTGTTTTGAGGCAGATGCCACAGGGCTTCCTTGGTGTGAATGAAGAGATTGTTACCCAACCTGTATGCTTCAGTGATCTCACCATGTTCCCCTTCAATGTCCCTGTAGTTGTTGGGGAGGAAGACCCTGTAGTTATCCACCCTCTCTTCCTGAAAGGATTGTTGAGAATACCAGACTCGCATAGGGAATACTTCAATATTATCAGAGCAGCAATCATATTCAAGGGGGAGATGTATAAAGAGCTTCTCCTTATTGAACCTCATGTAGTCAAGGTTAATATCATAAAACTCCGCAGTTGCATACCCTTTATACATTCTACCAGACCCCTGATCTCTATCTATGGTAGTTAGTTTTTCAATGAGGTAAGTCCTGAATCCGGGTTCATCATAAGCCACAGGAGCATCCATGAAGTCAGGAACTCCACAGGTCAGTCCACTCCTTACACCTATGGGAATGGCTGATTCAATGTACAGGTTTGATACCCTGTCAGCAAACCATCTTATAGTATCATCATGTGTTTGAATAGTATCCCTGACAGTCTCATATACTCCACCGTCTACTACTGTTTCTTTAAGTCCTTTCTCATAGTCCACATCAATCATGGATTTCATCTGCTCAAACTTAATACCTGACATGGCTAAAGACACTCCATAAGAGATAGCAAGAGTAGTTAAGGCTGTTGTAACCAGAACTGTAGAAGCACCTACACCGGGGCCAGGTACAAGAATTGCAGTAGCAACAGCAGCTATTATGAGAACAGCTCCTACCACAATCTTCCATACTCTTGACTTCTTGGCATGGTCAGCCACTACCATATCATAAAAGATACTACTATTAAAATTAAAAGCTCCTATACTGGCATCACCATTGAATATCTTAATGCCGTTTAACACTGTATTAGTTCTGAATGGAATTGGGTTATTATGCTCTTTGTAGTATGGCCTTGTCATAAAGTTACTGTAAGAGGTATTATTATTCCTGATCATTGAGCCATACCTTAACTTGTTCTTTGTAGTAGCAGGATCATAGAATATCACAGGATCAAATGTATCAGTCATGATATACATTCCTATCTTGTTATCTGTTGATACATTATAGTAAGTGTTATCATTGACATTCTGATAAGAGGTTGCACTCAGGTATATCACCCTGTCCTTATCCTCCATTATTTCATCTACTGGTGTATATCCAACATTGGTATTCCTGTAACCAATCACCAAATCAAATCCATCATCAGTCTTGTCTTTTCCCTTATGTACTTCAGGATTATAGCTTGTTCCAGCCTGTACATCCTCTACATAAACTCCCTTACTGCCATATTCAAAATCATTGCTATCACCTGTAAGTGGGCCACCATTACAACTACTGCCAGTAAAGTTGGATATGGTTGGCATGTTGACAGAGAGCTGGTCATAAATACCTTCAAACTCAATGAAGTTAAATTCACTTTTCTTATTCAGGAACTGGAACTCAGGATTCCAGAACCACATCTCCTTATCACAGTAAGTTATGGTCTTGGTAGGATTCACTACCCTGCCACAGTTATCCACATTATAGTATTGTTTAGGCATTATGAGTCCAAAGGACTTGTACTGTTCATACTTGGTCATTGGCCCAAAGATGGCATTATCAATAATGATCCTGTCATCTTCAGTTCTCTCATTACGCATAATGTAAATACCAATGCAGTCAGGGTGAGGCTTCTCAATATTAAAGAATTCAATACCAAAGATTTCAGATATATCACTGTCAATGGAGCTTGAAGCCACATAGGTTTCATAAGTAAAATCCAGTAGAAACCTTTCATTACCCACATCCTGATACTCAACAGCTAATTCACAAGTGGGATCAAGCTGGGCATATTCTGGTGGATCAATGAGATCAAGGGGATTAAGATCATCATAGATAATAATCTCAGTATTCATATCAGTGTCAACTAAGTTTCCACTAAGTGTATCAACATTTGGATAACCAGTGACCTGATAATTAAATAAATAAGATATCACTGCTGGCTGTCCACCTTCTTCAGGGAACTCAACTGGCCCCGGAGTCCATGCTGGATTAAGACTAATCTTAACCTTCACTCTATACCTGTTAATATTAGTGACTCCACTTGTCTTGGTAAACAGTGGCTTACTTACATCTTTCCTGAAGGGAAATCTATGATGTCTTACCTTCTTGCTAACTAAAGTATTTCCATCTGCATCAAGACCCCAATAGTTAGATGTGCTACAATTATGAGTGTCAATATAAAAGGTATTCAATTCATGAACCTGCATAAGAGAAGTGAGGTTATCAGGGCCTTTTCCCGGAATATGAAAACCAGGAGAGACCAGATTTCCCGGAAAAACATAGTGAACACTAAATGAATATACTTCTCCGGGCATATAACCACCAAACATGAATGTAGACTTGGCATTCTTCACATTAGGTTCAGATAATACATTGTTTAATATCACCTGTTTAGTGGTGAGATTAGCTCCAATCTTGGAAGCAAACTTCTGAAAGTCACACCAGTTATATTCTGAACCTTTGGTATTATATAACTGTACCCTGTTCTCAAGCTGTGTGATGTGTTGTGGAGCAAAGATCACTTCATTGTCTATAAGAATATCCTCAAGAGTGCCTTCAGCTAATGCAGAATCATTACCTGAATAAGTAAAGTGACTGTCACTGGTAGGATAGATGTCAGAGATCAGGACTTTTTCAGGCTTGCCTGTATTGCCAGCAGCCCTGATAATAGCTACTCTATAGTAAGGATAAGAGTTATCCAGATTAGTAATGGTCAGCTTAATGGATTTGTTAGCTCTTGGGAATGTCTGGGAACTGGTATTCGTATTCCTGCTACCTCTTATAGTATGGAATGGAGAGGTGAGCTGATCATTAAATATCCTGACAATATTGGAAGTGGTTATCCACTCTGTGGGATTAAGGTCTTCATCAACAAGCTGGATAGCAAAGTTATAAGAGCCGGGAAGTATAGCACCTGTCTCAGAGATTTCCACATTGCTAAAAGAAGGAATGGAGTCAGGAACTTTAATAAGATCAAAGGAAGAACCATCATATTTATCCAGTGGATAAGTAGCAGGATTACCTCCTGCCTTTAAATATTCCTGATAGGCTACAGTATAAAAGTTATGTGGCCTGTCAAGATTATAGGTCTTGGCTACATTATGAGCATCCACCCAGTAGATGACCCTCTCCCTGCCTCTTCTTAACCTGTATTCAATTTCACATTGATGCCTGATATCAAAGCCTATGACTTGGGTGGAGACTAAGGTAGTGTACCTGTGGTCTTTGGTGATAATACCAATCTCATCATAGCCAGTAACAGGATTGACTGAGAGGATAACACTCAGATCATCTTCTATATACCTGTCTCCTATTGGCTTGTAGCCACTGGTGATATTGCCTACAAGATAATTAGACCTTTCATTGGAGATGCTGCCTTGCTTACCTGTAATAGATTCATCCACTCCACAGAAGGTATATCTTGAAGTCCCCCTTGGTTGATTCAATGGATCATTATCAGTATGAATACCATCAGATATATCCTGTGGGATAACTTTATAATCAGGTTCTCTTGTAGGCATAGGTCTTAATTTCCAACAAAGTATCTTGCTTTATTATTTCTTGAATCAGGATCATTGAAAGCTCTTAATTCAGCCTTGTTCATATTGCCAAAGAAGCTATAGTAATGATTGAGAGGCAGCATATACCTGCGTTGTCTCAGGTAGTTCTCATGCTCATCCACACCATTAAGCATCAGGGCCTTATTGCCAGCCTGCTTACAATACCAATGCCAGTCAATGGCAGCTTTATCAGCCTTGCCACAAGCTCCTTCCCTGCCACTGAAGCACTGCTTATCCAGTATCTTCATCTTGATGTATCTGGTAATAGCTTCAGTATAACTGATGTCTTCAGGTATCATGGGATATCCTGTATCAAGGTCAACTATTTGACGGTTATAAGCAATAGCAATAGAACCTGTTTCAAAGCTGAACCTTAAAATCTTCTTCAGGATAACTGAGTATTCATCTGTGTTTGATTGATACAGAGGAGAACCTGTCTCAGGAGTTTTGCACACAAGGGAATTAAAGAAGCTATGGGTAGCAAGGCTCACTGTGCTGTAACTGTTCCTGTACATCTTGGAATTTCTCCAGTTGAAATACTCTGACTGCAAATCAAAGTATGGCCTGTAATAGGCCACATCATAATCATTGAGAGGCATGCCATGACAATCAAGGATAATGTAGTCCAGCTTTTGATCTGAGGGGCAATCAGCACAATCAGAGGGACTGGTACTGTCACTGTCAACAGTACAAAGTTCTTTGGCTACAGCAGCAGGACAGAACTTATCATCAGCAGGCCCACCCCAATCCCTGTTCCTTGCTATTTGAATGATATTATGCAAGCCATTGGGAACAGCACACTGGTGATTCTTAACCTCAATAAAGGCTACAGCTTCTTCAGAGGCTTTAATAGCTCCCACAGCTTCAAGAGCTTCACCACACCATTCTATCACATCACCCTCATTGAAGTCACCAGTGACATCCCTGACCAGCTTGCTGAATATCCTGTCTACGGAAACATAACTAAAGTCCATAGTAGTAATTGTTTATTAGTCCTCACCTTCAAACTCATCTGCCAGAGCCTCATCATTTAACTTGATGGTGAGGGGATCTGTTTTTGAATACCACTTCTTGCTATAGTAAGCCCATTCCTTCTCACCCTTATACTCATAGCTGATATCAAAGTTCTTACTTATCAGCCATCCATTCTCTATCTCTTCTGTCTCAGTTCTCACAGTCTTGCTTATGATCTTGGCACCAGCAGGAGGCTCTCTCTTCTCTTTTACCTTATCAGTCACAGTGGTAGAAGTGCTTCTTAGCTTGGATGCCTCTTTGAGTTTTGATGTTGCCATGATAGTAGAATTTATTTATACTGTGATTTATCTCTTTTAACTGATATAGCATACTCCTTACCCTGATTGATAAGCCTGTTCAAGGCTCTCTTATTAGCTCTGCTTAGTTTGAAATGATAATACTGTTTGTTATATAATCTTGACTTACCAGTGTACCATTTAACTGAATAAATATTACCATCACTGTGTTCATTAAAGCAATAAACCAACTGCCTGTTGGCTTTAGCTACAGGATCACTATCCCATAGCTTCTTGGTCTTTGACCATGATGGGGGTACTCCTTTTATCTCTCCATGCTCATTAATATAAGCCTTTGACTTATACCCCCTGACTCTTAAAGTTCCCAGACTCTCACCAACTCCCAGCTCTACATCATAACCCTGAAGCAGTTTGTTTACCTGAAACTTCATAAAACCTTGTGTGATCTTCAGGTAGAGATTGATATCAATAGTGGTTTTGGGAGCAATCTCCGTCTTATAATATTTATAGCCTTGCCTTAAGTTCTTTACTTCAATCATAATTATCTCCTTGCAGGATTAGGCTGATGAACCATGCCTGTAGGCATATCATCATCCTGTGAATTGGATAGTTTGTCTTCAGTTAATTGTTTCATGATAATGATCAGTTCCTCATTGGCAAGCTGGATAAGAGGTCTTATAGAATCACCTTCAAGGGGAAACTCCATATCCAGTACATCTTCACAGCAATCAGGGCATTCATTGACACAGATAGAGGGAAATAGCTTAGCTGCTACAAAGTCATCATATAATCCCTTAATGGCTACAGCCTTTAACTGTTTTACTATAGTGATATACACCCTCTCATTGTGAGGAAACCATTTAGGAATCTTGGAAGTGAACTTGTTGCCTTTGCTGTACTTCTCATCCTCATAAGTGGTCTCATCAAATGTAACTGAACCATCAATGGTCATCACTGTCTTTATCATGTGTGAATCAAGATTAGTGATAGGCTTGGGTATCTTATGCTTGGTTCTTAATATTATACAGCCAGGAACAGGTACACAGGGACATTCATGCAAGGGAGCTTTCTCCAACTCTGCACAGGGTAATGTCTGGTAACTCCAATCACTGATGATCTGGCCCTTATCAGCCTTCTGTCTTAGCAGTACATTCCTTGCTGTAGTCACAGCAGAGTAGATATGCCTGTTGACAAGCCTTGTATCATCAGACTGTACTCCCTTGGAGTATAATGATTGAACACGCTGTAAAATATCACCAAGCAACATAATCAGGTATTAATTTACTTCTTTCAATAAGATGTGCTTTAAGCTGATCAACAAAAGAATAACATTCATATATTTTATATGTAGCATCTGCTTTCAGATACGCTAATAATCTTTTGGTGATGGATAATCCAATTTCTTCCAGCATAATTTGATAGTAAGAGAACTGTAGCTGATAGTGATTATAAGGATGATTCTCCAAGTAATTGAAAGGGAAGAGCAGCATGGCCCATCTCTTAAACAGGTCAGCATTGGTCTTGTAATCAGCCAGTGCCAGCTCCCCTGTCTTTCTATGCCTGAGCAGTAAATCTGCTGTGCCAGCATAGCCAAACTCCCTTGAATACATTCTTATTTCCCTTGCCACTATCTCATACTCCTTCAGGATAAAGGTCAGGAACTTAATGCCAGCCTGCTCCTGTGGGGTCATGGGAGTCTGAAGTCCAGAGTATCTTTCCATGAAAGCATGGGTCTCATGTCCCAGATCACAGGCTAATTGATTAATGGTCTGCCATCTATGCTCCAGTTCATGTTCAGATATATTCTCCTTCTTTGCACATATAGGTAACCATTTGGTTTTATCAAAAGGAGGGACATGTTCTTCCACCAAGGCACTTACTGACCTCGGAACTCTGGCTCCCTCCCAACAGTAAATATGCCTTTTCTCCTCAAAAGTGAGAGAGGAGAACTGCTTGGTTATATAGTTGTGAGTTTGTACTGCTGTCATGATTTAGGTTTATCATTGTGATTACCATTGGTATTGAACAACTCACAGAAATCAACTATGTTCTGGCTCATAAAAAGCCACTTGGTAGGCTTCACATATTCACCCAATTTATCAAACATCGCATCTTCAAGCTTTATTACTCCATCATAGTCTGATACCTTTAATGAGATATCTTTTTCTTCAGGTATCTCAGAATCATCATAGATCATATCAGGTTCAGCTTCAGCTAAAGCTTTTGCCTCTTGCTGTGCCTTAATTAACCTGTTTCTCTTTTCCTTTCTCTTAACTGCCTCATAGTCTTCAAGCACCTTACTTATCTTCAGCCTGTTCATCATGTCTGTCACCTCAAATCCACCAGCAGGTGTATTCTTGATGGCAGTCTTAATGAGCAGAGCAGTGGTGAGTCTGAAGGGCATCTCTCTTCCAGTCTCATCAATGTATAGCTCATCAGTTGTCTTAATGGTAATACTTTTCATAAATGTGTGTATTTTAAGTGATTACCTAAAGTTAAGCATAGGGCACGAATAATGAAAATATTTAAGGGTGTACAGGTTTGGTTATTGTAACACCATTGCTAAGTCTAACCAATGCTGTAACTGATGTCACAGTTACATCTGAAGTTGGTGCTTTAACTACTATGTACATCTCATCACTTGCAGATGCTCCACTATTATCAGTTACAGTTAGCCTTACTACTGTAGTACCTTCTGTCAGGTCTTGAACCATTGTAAGATATGAGTTAGGATTAGTGATGCTACCACTACCAGAAACTATGCTCCATAGTGGGGTAATAATACCATCTGAACCTGTGGCTGCACCAGCTATGATAACTCTGCTAATAGGTAATGTGATTTCCCTGTCTGAACCTGCATTAGCAACAGGGGGTTCACCCTCTGCCTCTTCTGCCACTGTAATATTCACTGTATCCAATGCAGTAGCTCCACGATTATCTGTGACCTTAAGTTGAAAGGTATGTAGTCCCGGAACTAACCCTGTAACAGTAGTAATTGCTGTATCAGGAGAAGTGATAGTAGCAGCCAGTGTAGTTATCTTAGTCCATTGATATGATGTGATAGTTCCATCTCCATCTGTACCTGCACCTGTCAGTGTCACAGTATCTTCCTCAGTATCCTGATTAGGCCCTGCATTGGCAGTTGGAGGCTGATTAGGAACTGTATCTGTGATATTGATAGTACCTATGATATAGCTGCCATCAGATTGCCTGTCCTCATTGTACAGTGGCATTGGTTGCCTGTATCCTGTAGGATCAGTGATAACAACAGCCAGTTTATATGCTCCCTGTGGCAGGCTGAAGGCTAAGCTGTCAGTAACAGCAACAGGAGTGGTAGTAGGAAGGAAGAACTTTACTTCATGGCTGGATTTCTTGGCATATTCAACCTGACCACTTTCAGAGTATAGTCTTAATTCTACATCCCAGTTCATATACACAGGGCATACACCACCATTTTTCCAGTTCAGGGTAACAGAGGCAGAGGTATTGGTGAAGCTGAAGCTACCACCAGATATCTGTATCTTGCTTCCAAGCAGGGCAAATCCTGCCCTGATGTTCTCCCTTGATTCAAGAGCTGAAGGATAACCACCATAGTTACCATTACCAATACTTGTTCCATGATATAGCTCCACCTGTCTTACTAAGTCATAGAAATTACCAGTATTCCAGCCCGGAGGCTCACCAGTGATAGGCCCTGTCTTGTATTTATTTCTTGCTAGTTCCCCAAAGGTGGGAGAACCATCAAAGGTATAAGGATTGTTTTCAAGCACTGATGAGAGATACTGATCATCAGCACTCCACTGATCCTTTCTAAATCCCACTTGTCCCCATGCATTCTTGGCATAGTGGGCATAGTGTCCCACTTCAGGATAAGGATGGAAGGCATCAATGAATGAAGCTCCACTGTCATAAGCTGCCACCATGATGACCAGAGGCCATTTATCAAACACTTCAGTGTGAGTATCAATGATTGCTTTCAGGGCATTGATTGTAGGCTGTCTTCCAGCGGGGAAGGTACTCCATGTGCATACACCTGACACATGCCATTCACCCCATGAGCCAAAGCCCCTGATGTCAATGAACTGTATGGCATCTGCAAACAGTACTTCCTTACCAGCATTTGGCCCATCATTAGGAGTATACTTTGTCTCAACAAGGTGATCCCTGATTTCCTGATTCAATGCCCTCAGACCTTCAATGTAGTTCTCACTATTCCAGTTTGGCATCCAGATACCATTTTTCTGCCAGTCCTTGTTGTTATCACTTTCATTCTGCATCTGCCTGTGCAGCCACAGTGGGTAATTGGCAGAGCTTCCATCAGGATACTCATTCTCTCCCCTGTCAGCATTATAGGTCATGATACCAAATGAAAGCCTTTGGCCATTGTCAATAGCACTCCTGACAAGGCCATCAAAATATCCCCAGTCATAATTGGGTTCATTTGCCCCATCATCTATCTGTGTCCATGCAAACCTGTAATAGACATCAAGGGAATTTTCCTGGTTGACTGGTTGTGATTCTGTAGGGTATCCAATTCTTTCTGTACTGTTATGCCATTGTTCAGGCCCAGATTCAGGTCTTATGATAGCAGTGGTGAAAGGAAGTACTTTTAAAGATGAAGTTGCCATAAAATGTTTGTTTTAACTGGTTATGTAATTATGAAGGTTATAAGCTTGGCTTCTTTATTTTAGTTGTTTGTTCCTGAATTATTTCATCTTTAAGTGTTCTCAATAACTCCACTAATGACTGAGAATACACTCTCACTTCAACAAAGGTATTACTTAAGTGATCATTAGCTGGAAGACCTGTGACAAGATCAGTAGTAACTATCTCTATGGTACTGGTATCAAGCCAAACTCCTGTAACCTTAGTGCTGGTCATGTTATCTATAGGAATGATAGCAGTTCTTCCTACTGGAAATACACTAACAGCAGTCAGGATATACCTGCCAACAGCTTCATAGACCCATGTTGGATTTTTCTTTAATGAGTTGTCCAATAGCACAGCTACAGGAGCAGTAGTTCCTGTCTGGGAAAGTAAGGCTGCATAAGCATTATAAGAAAGACCAGCATTAGGATTACCGGGAATAGTATCAGGTCTGCCACCACTGTTAAGTACTTCCAGAGCCTTTGCCATAGGTACAGCAGATAGTTTCATATTTGACATTACCATAAGACTTTCAGGGCCTATGTTGGAAGGTGGAGGATTCTCTATCTCTGTAATCCTTCTCTCAAGATTATTAAGTCGTGATATTAAGTTACCTATATTGCTCATAAGGATAATAATTTAATGATTAAGGTCTTATTACTGTTAATCTCTGCCATGCTTTTATATAATCCAAAGTTATAGTTCTGGGAGTAGTTCCTGCTGATTTCATTAACTGGAATATTGGAGAGCCAAATACAACAAAAGGAAAAGCTAAAGGTGTAACACTACCAACTAATACATCATTAATATAGTAATCAGCTTGTGTAGCTGCTGCATTCACAAATATCTCAAATAAGATAGTACCTGTAGCAACAGGTACAAGACTGTCAAGAGTTGTCCTGACTGCATTCTTTGCTGTTCTTAATAACCAGTTAGCAGAGGTGAGCCTGTTATATTCAAAATAAACTCCTCCATCCAGATCAGCACTTAAACCTCCTGCACCAAAAAAGCCAAGACCCACCCTGATAGTAAATTCTTCTCCTACTGTTGAAAGGATAGGAAAGTCTATAGTACTGCACTTAAAGTAACATGCACCACCTGTGAAGTATAAACCTCCTGAAGAGTTGTTAAGAGAACCTGCATATAATGTTACCCTGCCTGTATTGATAGCAGCAGTACTGAATACCACTGCTCCTGGCCTGTTTGCATATAAGCCAGTAGGAGTGGCTGAACCTGTTATGGCATAAAAGAACCTGTTAGTGCTGACACCATTGCCACCTACTAAGAGAAAGTCCTCAAATGCATAGACTAATTGCTCTGGATTGAGGAGAAGATAATTCCACCTGCCATTAGCATAGTAATACTTGCCAGCAGGTGCATCCCTGACATCATCAGTCTGTATAAACTCCATTCCGGGAACAGGAGTAGCAATAGCTACCCTGTTAGCAGCAGTTCCTATATTGCTGACTTCAACCAAAGCACAGGAGAGAAATAGCTGTGTGGCAGTGTTAAGTGGAGCCAATGCAGGATTATTGGAAGGTGCACCTGCAAGCACTACTGTCAAGCCTAAGTTATTAAGTACAAAGCTGTCAAGCCTGTTATAGAGTGGACTGGGTGCAGTAAGTACAAAGTCAAAGCCAGCAGGATTAGTGATGGTCTGATCAAATTTGACCTTATTGATATAATAGATAGCAGGAGAGACATGATAACCATAACCACCAGTCCATGTAACCTCACCTCCACTGACAACTCCATATTTCACCAAGCCTGAAGTGTATAAGCCATCTGGAAGCACTGCAATATCATTATCAGGTTGAGGGGATATAAGTGCAACAGCTTTCAGGGGAGTGGCTGACTTGCCAGTTCCCTGAAGGTCTATACTTGCTGTATCCTCTACTTTGATTTCAGCATCAGTAAGAGCTTCAGCCATAGCAATATCTATAAGAGATTTGATATAACAATCAAGGCTCTTGATGTCACTGAAGTTTGAAGATAGTATTTGATGTGTCTTACTCATTGATTATAATTACAAGGTACAAGTATTGAGAATAGCATCAGCAGCCCCCAAGAACCTTACCTGAATGGTGTAATTCACTCCACCAAGACCACCAAAGCTGCCTGCATAATAAAATAATGTTGGATCATTTATTGTCACTGGACTACCTTCCACTGATGCAGTGCCAATGTTATAGGCATATATCTGCATCTTCAATACAGCAGGATTATTAATAACTGAAGCTGCCACAGCAACTTCATAGTTGAGAGTTGCTCCTGAGAATGTAGTTACCACATCAGTGGGACAAGCTGTATTCAGTGTCAGTGGACAGGTAACAAGATCAGTGGAATCAGGTATATAGTTAGGGTTAGGATTGCCATCACCGTCAAGCACAGTATTATTTGCAGTTTCTCCTGTTGGAGCATTGCCATCATTAGCATCCACTTCCTGTAATGTCACTACAATCTTCTTTCCTGTATTCTGACTACCAGTAGTAGTGCTGACAAGAGTAATAACACCATCAGTTGCAGATGCAGGCATACCACTCCATGCACCCAAGCCAGGAGATGTGCCAACCACATTAGTAGTTCCCGGAATACCAGCACCATTGATGTAATATTGGTTCTCAAACATATTGCTGAAGACAAAACCAGTCCTGTTCATCAGGTACATTCTCTTAATGGGGCTTGCATCAACACTATTATTTATCCCTGTATAGCCTATATACAAGTCACCATTGACAGGGTTAATCATGCCATTGTAGCCTGCATTAGCCTTACCCTGCCTGTTCACTGCATCTATTGTTTGTACCACAGTATGAGTGACTACATCTATGATGAACAGCTTGCTTGAGCCTATATCTGTGATAAACATCCTCTGTGAAACAGGATCATAGAAGCCACCCTGCCAGTACTTGCTTCCACCACCAGTCCATGTAGCAGCTCCCGGAAGTGTTATCACAGCAATTGATGTATCCAAAGCTGTATTATATACTCCTACTGTACCTGTTGTACCATTACTGGTTATTGCATATAGTTCATTTGTAGCTGTAGCTTCAATTAACTGGATTACTCCACCTAAGAAGTTTCCATTGAGAGGTATCCCTGCAATAGGCACTGTGCTGAGTATGGTTTGTGTCTCCCTGTTGATGATGATAATACTGATAGCAGCATCATTACAGTATATCCTGTTACTGGTAACTGTCAGTAATGTTCTATTAAAAGCTCCATTAGTACCAAAAGCAGCAGGAGTAGTGACTGTATCAGTGATGATATTATAGACCAGCATTCCTCCTGTATTTGCACCTACAAAATAGATCTTCTTGTTTGGGCCATCTATGTAAGTATTGTATAATGCAGGATCAATGATCTGTGTGGAGTGAGTCATGTGTGCAGGAAGGGTAGCTGTATCAGGATTGAACCAGTATACATTACCTGCTGCATCATCCTGATCAGCAATATAGACAAGATTGGAAGCAACATCATACCATGCAGTATAAGGAGAGGAGAGACCAGATATAGTCTTCACCACACCAAATCCACCTTCTTTCTCACACTGTACAGCAAGAGGAATCCAGATAAGGTCTTCCACTATTACTGGTGCATCAGTGGTGAGATTATAAGGCCCGCATACTGTATTGAGATAGGAGGACTGTGAAGAGTTGACCTCTACTCCATTGATGGTAGTATAGAGGACAGTTTGCCAGTAATAAGCAGTGCTGCCTGTTAGTCCTGTGGCTGTAGCTATAGCCTGATTTGCCACACTGGTTATGATAGTAGGGCCAAAGACAATGGTATTATCACTGGCCTTGCGCAGAGTAAACCTTACTTTAGTGATAGCAGTGCCAACCAAGCTGACCACAGCCTGTGCAGTAACATCAGTATTGGAGAGAACTGGCTCAATGCAGACAAAGGCTATCTGCTCCCTTGTGCCATTATTATTGGAAACAGGGCCATTCTCTGTACATTCACTCTCCACTTTAAACTCTACTATCCTGTTGGCATCAAGGCTACATATATCAATTACATTTTGAGATGTAGGCATAGGATTGGCATCATCAAAACCTGTGTTAAGCCAAGGAACATCACCTTTATACCTCCAATAAGCTGTCTGTGTAGTATTATTGGGGTTGGCCAGAACCTCTGTGTTATCCCATGCAAGTGAAAAACATGCCATTGTTGAATAGTTTATTATGGTTCAAAATAAGAGGCCACTATCATTCCCATAGGTCTTGAGCATACAACAGGAAGAAGAGCTGTCACTACTAAGCCTTCAGGCCCAAAACAAGGCTGGTAAGCAAATCCACACTGCATACCATCAGGAGTAAGATAACAGCTTATATCATCCTCACAATCATTGGCATCCACTATAGTCACTCCTATCAGTGATGTCATGGTTTCCAATACCTGACCCTCTTTCAGTTTCAATTTTACTTCAGGGAGACCATTAGCACCTACCAGTTCAAAATCATCACTCTCAAAAGTCCAGAGATAAGACTTGAAGGGCAATGTTCCTCCCACATAGTTCAGGACTTTAATATCAAAGATAATATCAGCTTCAGGGTTAGCAGGTGGATTTAAAGTAGCTGATATACTGAGCAGATTAAAGTTACAAGTGAAATTAACTGCCTGATCTTTTTCACAAGGTGGGGCAGGATAACAAATATGATGATAAATGTCAGCACAGTTCAGGTATTCAAGATAGTTTTCAATGAAAATCTTAGTGTTATCACTGGGACAGGTAAAGCCATATTGCAGCTCTGCCAAGTCTTTCAATACCACATCTACTATATTACATTTAGCAACCACAGTCATTAATTAAGTTAGGGTCAGCAGTATCCAATATGTTGATCAATCCTTTGAAAGCTTCACAGAGTCCATCACAATTACAGGCACAGTTTGAGCCATTGACAAGACCATAATGAAGCATAATAGCAGTGCTGCCCATCTTCTCAAGATTCACATCCTCAGTCTCCTTCAAGGCACTGTCAAGTAGTCCAGCTACCCTGCACTTGGTAGTCATATCAATGAAGGCACAGTTTTCCTCATAAATATAACCTTCTCCTCCCTCTTTTATCCATTTGATAGAAAACTTATATATACCATCAACAAACTCAGTAGCTCCATTAAAGAACTCAGGCTTGACATAGATGGCCTCTTCCTCTGTATTGAAGTAGTAAATATTGCTGGCAGGGAGAGTCTGGCCAAAGGGAATGGGGGTGTAGGGAAAAACTGTACCATACATGGCATCAGTAATAACATAGTTGTCAGGAATGCCCTCCACATTCATGATATTGCCACCAGTGAAAGTAATGATAACATCAGTGACAATGGACAGGTTAGTTAAGAACCACTGATCAATAGCAGTCTTCATGGAAGAAGGATCAAAGCCAACACTCTCCAAAGTACAGTTATTGGTGCCACATGTGCCCAAGACAGGAGACAGGTCAACATCAACAATAATAGCTTGGCGATTAACACTAAAGATGGACTGGATACCTATCTCAGATAATGTTTCCTGCTTATTTACAGCTTCAGATAAATCTGCTGACCAAGTAGCTTCCGCAGTGAGATCAAATGAAAAAGTACTGACCTGATCAGTACAATTTTCCTTACAGCAATTGATGTTGCCAGTCAGGATAAAGCTCTCTATGGTGAAGTCTTCTAGTTCATCTGCAAAGTCAGTCAGTTTAATATAGTTATGATACTTTAATATGACCATGAGAATAGAAGTTTAAAAATGTCAGATAAAAGTAAGGGCAGTGGAAACTGCCCCTCTCAGATCAATTAAGATATACACATTATTAAGACAAACTTTCTATTCCATCTGTAGCAGCAACCAGTGTTGTAGTAGCCACATTTGTACAACCATCATTAGCAGCAATGTCATCAGCAAATGTCCCAAATTGTGTGAAGATCAGGGCAAAGAATGCTCCTATTGAAGTTGTTGTGACTGTATCAGCACAAGGCACAGCTATGATAGTTTCAAGATTATTCAGGTATTCAAGCCATCCTCCCACACTTGCCTGATCATAGGCAAGGATCACAGTGTTGTAATTGGCACCCGGAGTAGCATAATAAATTGTACCACCATTTCTTTCAAGACCATGCACTGCAGAAGTCCTGTAAGGGCCAGGTTGACCATTTGTGCCTCCTGACATGTATTCCAGTTGGCGGATATCATAGCCACTGCCTTCACTGTTTGCAGCTTCAGTTACTACTGTAACTGTACCACTGCATTCAAAACCAACAGGCAGGGAAACAATAAAGTCAATATTGCGATTCTTTACATATTTCAGGTTGATAGAGCCATTATAGCCATTGATAGCCATTGGCACACCTGTAATCCTGATGCCGGCACCTGCTCCCACATAAGTGGACTGGAAGGTATCAAAGGCAGCACCAGCAGCAATAGTGGTCTTGGTAGCTGCAACAATTGGAGTGATAGTCATACCAGTTACAGGAGTGGTGTAAACCAAGGTTTCAGTTGAACCTGAAACAGAGGTCACAGGATAGATGCTAATCACACCTGCTGCATTGGTAGCCCTGTAAGGAGAACCAGTCTGTGTATTGATCTTGGTGACAATCTTGCCAGCAGCTATTGTCACAGTATCACCAGTGGTCACTGGCACTGTGTAGGCAGTAGTGCCTATGGTAATCACTGCATCTGCTGTGGCAGTAGGACCTGCTGCTACTGTAGCAGTTATCTTGTTGACAACATAACTGGCAGTAAGCATACCATCAGGATCAGCATTGATCTGGTTGACAATTTGTTCTGCAATCTCATTAGGATCACCAGTACCACAATCCTCACAGGCATCTGCACAACATCCTGTTCTTGCATTGTAAGACTTGGTGAACTGGTTGAAGCCACTTTCAATATATACCTGACCATTGCGGATTTCAATTTTTACCACATAGTCCTCCTCACATCTTGCAGTGATACCCATGATATCCACCACTTTGGCAATGTCAGCTACAGTACCCCTGTAGGTGAGGGCTTTCACATTGCGGTTCTGGATTACCTGACCTGCTGATGTCTTGATGTCCTGTATAGAACCTACAGCACCGGGATCAACACCTACAGCAAGGTATATGTCTCTGCAATCAGTGGCCACAGAACCATCAACTGATAATCCTGTATGAAAATTAAATACTCCAAGCTGACCTACTGCTAGTGTATTAGGTCTTGCACCAGCAGCTAATAGTGCAGCATTACCAGAAGTAACTAATACTTGTGAAACAGGGTTTGTTGTTGCCATTTTTTTGAATATTTAAGATATAAATTATTATTACTGTGTCAATTCTACTCCTTCTTTCTTAGCCTGTCTGTCAGGCATATTCAGGTTTCCGGATATGATCAGTACAGCTAAGTCAACTATTTCCCTGTGTACTGGCTTTGGTAATATACAATCCTGTGTACCTGTGAGAACTACACCATCTAATGTAGTGTAAGTCCCTCCTGGCCAATCAGCAGCATTGTGTATCCTTCTTGGTTCTTTGAGGTATTCAAGTATGACCTTAGTGATGCTGTAAGTACCATCAGTAAAGACCCTGATACCTTGATCATTGAACCTCATATTTGAGACCCGCCATATAAAAGAACTTCTGTCAAATGGAGAGAGTTCATGTTCATCATCATGCTGAACCTCTCTGAGCTTGAGGACTTTGTCTATACATGTCCCTTTTGTCCCCAGTGCATAAGCCTTTGCCAAGAACCAAAAATCTGCTGGCAATGTTGCCATGAAAGAACTGCTGTCAAATACTGTTGGAACTATTCCAGTAGCAGGTATCTGGTCTACTACTATTGTTCTTATGTCATTAATAGTTCTCTGGTTCAGTTCAAAGCCTATCTGTTTTCCATATCTGGGTTGTGCTATGATCTTTACAAATACCTCCTGTGCCTCATTCAATTTCCAGTCTATTTCAGGTACATATAAATTCCTGTATTTCTGACTATCAATCTTATTGAGTTTCTGCTTGAGATCATAATGCATTTCCTTTGATGTCATGCCAGCTTATTTATTTCCTCTTTCAAGGATAGCCACTTTCAATTTTGCATTACTGGGACTCTTGAACCATTCCACTGCTGCCTCATAATCAATTCCTATCAGTTCTCCCATGTAATAGATACTTCCTGCCTCCTTGGTCAATATATCTCTTTGAAGCAGGTTGAGTACTGATGCCCTTACTGCCACTTCTTCCCTGCCCATGCTCACCAGTTCTGTGAATTCAAGTATTCCGGGCTGGTTAGGTTCATTGTTCTGGATGATGGCATCAATTTCCACATCAATGAAATTACCACTTCTGCCCTTCACTGATTTCTTGGATAGTATCTGGATGATATTAGCCTTGGAATCATCACTCATTTCAAGGAGCATGGCACTTGCTTTTCTGCGAAGCTGGACTTTATTAGCCTTGGATGATACTTCTTCTTCCTCATCAAAAATCACATGGGTAGCATCAGGCCACTTACCTTCTTCATACTCCTTCATGGAGTTTGCCACCAGCTTGTTAGCCTTCATCAGCTTCACCTTCACATACTCAGCAGGTTTGCTTATGTCAAAGATCATTGTGTGATTCTGCAACATCACTGTTCCCGGCTTAGTGCTGTAGTAAGGATGGGGTTCACTTGGATTAAAGGTATCAGATAAATCTGCTCCTATTAATTTTCCATATTTGATGGCCTCGTCTTCAGTTAAGCCTGTAGCATATTTACCAGTTGTATGTTCATAAAGAGCTTCAACTGCTTTTGGCTGTGCAAAGGACTCTTTCCCTTTCTTGCCATGCCATGATTTCCTGTCCAGTGGTCTTACTTCAACTTTTATTGCTGCGGGATCAGGTATCTGTGCAGGCATTGTTGTTGAAATAATCTGTGATTGTCTTGGTCTTGCTTCAGCTACCTGATCAAAATCTGTGATCTCATCTGCTAGTGCCATAAAATTTCGTTTTTGTCGTTAATAAATGTGTTGATCTTAGTATTAAAAAGAAGGTGGAGGCTAGTCTCCTCCACCCCTCGGAGGATATATCAAAGCAATGAAAACATAAACTTTAGTTACGGGACAGGATGAGTTCACCACATCTTGTCACATCTTCAATGTGGACACCACACTGTTTTTGCACATGCATTTCATAATAGTCACCTGAGTGTGCCATAGAACCTTTGTTCACAGGCCCATAAGGAGTATGCAAACCATGTACATAGCCAAGCTTGAAGCTGTTAGCCCTATCAACAAGCTGGACATTGGTGCCCATTTCACCCTTGCCATTGAAATCAAGGAAGGTGATTCTTTGAGATTCAACAGGATAACCTGTCACAGGATCAATCTCAAAATTGATTTCCCTGTCATCATAAAGAGGGTTGTGAACCAGTTCCAGTTCAGCACCATTAGCCATGCGATATCTTACAAATTGGAAGCCGGCAACAAGGGCATTCTCATGGTAGGCTGATGTTGTCTTGTCAATGAGAACTTTATCAACCACTTGTATAAAGCCCCTTCTCTTTTCAGACCATGATTGTATAGCCCTGTGGAATTGGATCATTCCATACTCACCACTGAAGCCTTTAATTTTTCTTGTAGCTCCGGGTTTTACCCTGCTGTAGAAGATATCCATCAGGTATTCTTCTATTAAGGGGGCAGACAGGTGAGAATAAAAGTGTTGGTGGGAGTCTTCCAGTTGTTCCTGAACACCGGGGCCAGAATAAATAGGTCTGCCATTGGCACCAAGCACAGTGTCAGTGCTGCGGGAATACCAGTAGCCTCTTTCAATCTCCCTGTACCACTGTTCCCAGTATTCAACTTCAGCATATTTTACCCATGAATCATGCCACCTGCCTTTGCTATCCTGTATCTTGATAGCCAGCACTTCATTGGCAGCATCACCAGTTACCCTGTATTTCTTCCTGAAACGGGACATCCTGTTTTGCAAAGCAATAGGCAGGCTGTACTGAGTAGAACCAGATTGTTCAGCAGCTTCCTCATATTGAGAGTAAAGCTTGGCCCATTGCTGATTGGCAGCAAGATACTTGATAGGTAAGGAAACTGTAGGATCATCCCACATACCTCTTACTTCATAAATGAAGCCCTTACCATGTTTGAAGGATTGTGTTACAACCCTTACCTGCCATTTTTTATTACTTGACCCAGGATGGAGAATATCACCGGGAACATACCAGTCTTCATCAAGCTTCAGCTTGAAGGTCTGTTTAAATCTTCCCGGAGTTAAATTGGCAGATGGTTCAACATTCTCAATCACTATCAATGGTCTGGTGTTTGCACCCTTCATTGTCCACTCCCAAACAGTGGTATTGATTGTCTTTTGTTGTTTGCCAGCCAGCATAGTTGTCAGGGGGTTATCTGAGTATCTCTCAGATGTGAACAACTGTGTCATCTTGGGTTCAAACACTGTTGGCTTAATGAGTAAAGCTGCACCAAGGTGGTTCAGCTCCGTCATATTAGCATGCCAAGGCATTTGCTTAGTGATTAATCTGTTTAATAGTCTTGCCATTGTAACAAGTTTTTGTTTTATTTTAAATTACTTAACCTTCTTCAAAGTAGTCTGCCATTGATCTCTTAGTATATGATCCTGAAGAGGTTGGCTTAACTCCTTTTTTAGCTTCCTGTAATTTAGACTTTGCTTTTTTGGTAACCTTGGTTTCAATCTCAGTTATCAAGTCATCGTCTACCTTAAAGTTATTTTTGAGGAGTTTGGCAAGGATGATTAAATCCTGCTTATCCTTTTCTGTTTCTGCTCTTAGTATCCTTGATAGTTCTGCATTCACAGGAGGAACATACCTGTTAGGCCCTACCTTCACTGTTGCCCTGTTGATGTAGCTGTTGAGTTCTTTCCTCTCAGCTTTACCAATAGGAAACATACCTACTGCTTCAGTTTTATCAAGCACCTTAGTAAAGTCCTCTTCAAAATCCCTTGCATCAGCCTCTCTCTGCTTACTAGCCTTCTCCTGTGCTTTCATCAAAGCCTCTTTATCTTTTGCTTCAGCAGCTTTGATCTTATCATACCATGCTTCAGACTTGATCTTCTCCTGTCCTTTGTCCTTGATGAATTCCTTCCTGTCCTCAAGGTCATCACCAGTCATTTTTTCATACTTGGTGAGATAGTGATTGATAACAGCATCAACCTGTTCAGGCTTGCTACTATCAAATTTATCAAGGCCAAGAGTACCAGTGACATAGACAGCAGTAAAGTCTGAGGTTCTGCCACCATCCTTTTTAAATTTCAGGAAATCCTTTCCATCCTGATCAAGGTCTTTGGCAAAGCCTTCAAGAGCTTCCTGAAATCTTTCATCAACTTCTATTGCTTGTAATTCAAAGAACTGGTCTTCAGTGAGCTTTGTACCCTTCTTTATCTCAATGTGTTCAAGTATTCCTTTTTCTTTCAGCTCCAGTGCCAATGTAGTGTAGAACTCCTTATCCTTCTCAAGCTGCTCTTCATCTTCGGCTTCTTCCTGCTCATCAGTTTTAGCCGGCTTCTTCTTCTTCACTACTGCATCATCCTCATCATCATCATCTGGATCAGGTTCTTCTTCTTCTTCCTCATCCTTTTTTTTACCTGCCTTCTTAGGAGTTTTCTTTGTAGTGACCTCTTCTTCCTCTTCTTCATCATCCTGAGCTTTTACTGATTTCTTCTTAGGAGGTGCAGGCTTGTCAGTGAAAAACTCCATGTTCTCAGGGTCAAGGTCATCTTCCTCTTCATCTGACCCCTTTGATTTCTTTTTGGGCTTTGCTTCATCAAAGTTTGTAGAATCTCCAAGGTCATCATCTTCTTCATTCTCTAATTCTGCGGGAGATTTCTTTACTTCTTTGATTGTCTTACTTGTCTGAGATTCAAGTTTTTCCGAGGTAATTCCGAAGAAGTCTTCAGAATCTCCATCAAATCCAAAACCTGCCAAAGGATTTGATGCTGTGTTTGTCTTTGCCATAATCCTGTGTAAATTTAAAGTTTGAAAGTTGAATTTATTACAGTTTAAAACTGTACTTTTTAGAAAGTTGCTTAATAGCTTTTTTATTTGGCTGGTGCTAACTGTTTAGAAGCCTTTTTATCTTCAATCTTAAGTTTCTCTTTATCCACATTTTTCTGATGACGGAACTCTTCCTCCTTCAGGCTTAATTCCCTCTGCCTGATCTCAGCATCAACTCCATATTTAGCAACTTCCAGTATATCAGGTTCAGTATCCTTGTCCATATCTTTATCTTCATTGAAGCCCATTGAGAGAATAGTTTGCTGTTGAATGACAGTCTTTCTTCTTTCTTCTTCCTTAGTAACGATAACCTTAATATCATGATCCCTGTCCAGTTGTTTCTCTGCTGAAATAGCCTGTCTTGCCTGCTGTTCAGCTTCAATTCTTCTCTGTTCAGAAGCTTGGGCTTCTTCAGCTTTACGAGTCTGTGCAACTTCCAGTAAGTCTTCAGCTTCAGTGATGGATTCAGATCTGATAACCTTGATGATGTCAGCAAGATCAGCCTGTTGGTTCTGCATTGCAGCCTGAGCCAATCCTTCCACTGCTCTTTTAGCATCAGCAGCTTTGGAAGAGTTGGAGATAAACAGGCCATAAGTGGATGAATCCAGCAGATCAGGATCAATAGTAATCATCTTATAGGTCATATCATCAAGGATATAGACCAGTTTGCGTGGCTTAGAACCAGCATAAGCTACCTTTGCTGTCTCCACTAATCTCTCAAGAACATTGCCCTTGACAGAGTTGTGCAGCTCAAAGTAAGGTTGAATGATATGTGAGGATTGAATAAGATTTTGTCTGGTGTTGGATACTGCTTCATTAGGGCCAATCTGTGCCTCCATTTGCTGAGTAACCCCAATGCTTGTTCCACATTTATGCTCAATATATTCTGCAAATTTGATGTACTGATCAATGCTGGAGGCAAGGCTCATGTCAATTTCTTTGACCATGTTGGTGACATCTCCTCCTCCCCTGTTGCCCTCCTCATTAGGATTGAGCCATGCAATAGAGTTGGCCTCAAAGAAGTAAGTCCACTTATTGATATCAATGCCAGCAGACTTGGGGATACTGTTCAGGTTCATGGCCAGCTTCTTTCCTTTGTCTGAGGCCATCATTAATTCAACCCTGTAGAGAATAACATCGTAGAAGTATTGATATCCCTTCATCCTGTCCATTGCAGAGGTGACAGGAGAGTTGAGATTGTCTGTAGTTGCACCACAGTAGGGAAGCTTGCACTTGTATAAGTTATCAAGGTCTTTATGCTGACCTGGGACTGCTCTTGCATAGACGAAAATATCACTCATGATCTTATAGCACTCATGAGTTTCAGGTATCCATTCCCATTCAATTTTGATATCCCCTGCCATCTCATTTAACTTGTAATTCTCATCTACCAGCTTCATCTGCTCTTTTCCATACTTGTCCCTATAGGTTAAGAATCCAGTTTTGCGCAGAGACTTCCATGTAGCATGGACTACTCTTATGGTATAAGGATCATTATAATCTTCATTGAAAGTGAATTCTGCATCCCTGAGAGCAGCTCCGGGATTATGATGATAGGTGTAGATTTTATCAATATCATCCTCTGTCAGTTCAGAACCAAAGCTGGCTACCACTTCTGAAGGAGAGAGCCTGTATTCATATACTGCCCATTCTCCATCTTCGATATAATCAAGGTCAGGAGATTTATCATAGTCAAAGAATAAGGGATTGATAACTTTAAGACAAGGTTCACCATTAAGAATGCCTACCCAGTATATCTCCTCTCCGGCTATCAGGGAGTGTTTACAGCCCTTGTTAAACTTCTCTGCCACTTTCTCCTTGAGGATGAGGTACTCCAGTATTTGATGAGTCATGGCTTCAGCAGGGTCTTGGTGATCCCTTACCATGTACTTTCTTACTTCATCAGGAGTCTGTGCCTTAGTCTCTTCTGCTATTTGCTGTTGCAGGGATTGCTCTTCTTCAGGAGTTAGCTTTCTTCCCTTTGTCTGGGCCATTGTCTGTTGTTCTATCTGCTCCTTGATTGGCCTCATCACCTCTCCTATCACATAATCCTTCAGCAATTCAGTTTCCTTCTGCTCCCTTCTGGTAGTAGCATCTTCATTGACAGCTACTACCTTCCATGAGAAAGGCATCTTCATCTCCATGCCCATTAGAACCTTTATCTTTCCTGAAACTATATCCCTATTGGTAAAATTAGCTGGCAGGTCTCCTACCTCTGAACCAAAGGGCTGACATACATAAGTGAAATCCTGTATGTCTATGATGTTATTGAATAAGTCATAGTTGACTTTCTTGCGCTTATATTCTGAGAGGCCACTAAAGGCCATGAAATTTGTACCATTAAAGGATTTAGTATCTAACAGGTTTGCCTGATCCTTATACCACTGTTTATCATTTGCATCTTTCTTTCTCTGACTTATCCTCTGTTTATTGTTAAGATACTTGGTGTTCATCAGGCTGAATGTTTAAATTGTTTCTTCATCATTTCAAGTAAGTCATGAGCATTGGATGAGCCATTATTCTCACCATGTACCTTGTTCTCTTCTTCTTCTGCTATCTGGAACATGACCATCATGAAGGACATCACCCTATCAAAGTTACCTTGTCTGTTGTAGAAGATCAACTCTTCAAGCAATGCAGGATCATAAATAGTTTCAAGGTTAAGAACTGCATAACCATTCTCATCATAATCACGTATATCTAATAACCACTGCTTAATGTATTTCTCTCCTGCATCTTTGAGTTTCTCTGCCATGTGAACACCATAGACTCTTGCTACCTTGGAATTGTTGATAGCTTTAGAGATAACACCATCAGGCTGAGCAGCAAGCAAATGTAACTTTTTTCTACGTTCAAAGTATTTTTTAACATGAGTGACCTCATTCTCATGCATGATCTCTGCTCCATAAAGCTCTGCTAACATTTCACATATCCTGTTCACATCATCAGGATCATAAGGTCTGCCTATGTACTGTGCTACTATCCTGTTGGAGCTATAACTGAACTTATGATTTGCTTTGTAAACATAGATGCTGCCAAGTGAGGGGAGAACAGAGGTTGACTGATCTTGCCTATAGGGGTCAAAGCCCATCTTATATAAGCCTCTGGGAGCATTGGGAATTGGGTATTCATAGATGACAACAGAGCCTTTAAGGTCTTTGGTCTTTGGTTTGTAATCCCAGAGTGGCTGCAGGTATCCATCCAGATCAGGTGTTGCCTTGATGATGTATTTCTTACCGGGGATTTTATGTCCATCATCTGTATAGGTATCTGGTTGATTGACTTCCCTTCTTTCAAGAAAGCATGCCTGCCCATATTTGAGATGCAGGTTCTCTCTCATCACCCTGTTATATTGATTACGCAGTTCAATTACAGGGAAGTCATTCATGGAGACCATTAAGAATGCCTCCATTGGATTGAAAGGATGCTCCTGTACTCTTTGCTGGATAGAGCCAGAGTCAGATGCATTGGCAATGATCTTTGCCCTTACTGTTTTCTCTTCCTTGGTTGCTCCTATGATATCACTGTTTCCCTGTTCATCATAGTAGCCTTCCATGTTCCATGTAACAGGATGGAAGAAGCCACAACAGGAATTCTCTGCATCCTCATCCCATACATTGACAAATGGCATGAGGTTATCTTCCTTGGGATGATAGAACATATCTGCATAGTCTGCTGTGCCTGATTCCATATCACCACCTGTACCAAAGATGATGATCTGTCCTGTAATGTATTTACCTGCTGACAGGCTTGGTGAGGTTTTCCTGAAGCTCTCCTTAAGATTAGGGAAAGCTCCTGACTCTTCAAACAGAACTACCTTGGGGTCTTTACCTCTGGCTGCTTCAGGATTATCTGCAAATGTTATTGCCATTATCTCTGACATATAGCCTGCTTCCACTGGCATACCCTGTGCATTCATTTCCCTGAAGGAGGCCCTCTTATGTTCTGCCTTATCAACATATTCCCTTGCCTTTCCCCAAGCTGTTTTGTCATTGAGGAAGGATAGATATTCAGAAGCCATACCCATTGTACCAGCAGGGTACAGGTATTTTTTGTCAAAAGCCCCAATGATAGTCTGAGACTTGCGAATAGTGTTGTAGACATTGGCACAGATAGCTCCGTTTTTATAGGAGTAACCTTTTCTACGGGATTTACCAATGATAATGTGATGTCCTCCATCCCTCCAATCAACTTCAATGGTAAAAGGAAGAGCAAGACTTTTAAGAACTTTCTCCTCAAGGATAGTTCTGAGATCAGAGTTCTTTTTAAGTACACCATCAGGGTCAACATACTGGAAATTGGTTGTATCATTTATTTCAAGAGCATTACTAATTCTCACCCTCTCAGCTTCAAGTCTCCAGTACTCAGCTCTCTGTTCCTTAGTGGAAGGAGCTAAAGCCTCATCAGTGAACAGGCCATTTTTTGCTATCTCAATGGCCCAGAAAAATGCAAAGTCCCCATCCCAGAAATCAGGAGCTTTCACTTCCTTGATTGCTATCTTACCTCCCTTCTCCTCTGCTATCTTGATCTGTGTGAAGTTCAAATAAAAATAGTGGTGTTGTGTTATCTTCACCCCACCACTACTGTATCCATTGATGCACCTGTCCAGCATAGTATCCCAGTACTCTGTGTACTGGTGTGAGCCTTCAGGGTCAGTACAATAGTATCCATTCTTCCTGAAGCCAATGGCCTCCTCCCTGAATACCTGTGTGTTTAACCATACTCCCTGTTCATTCCTGACCTGATTGGTTATAAACCTTGTGCTCACTGGCTACCTGTTTTTAAAGCTGTCATAAAATAAAGTATTAATCTCCCTGTCTGGTGTCAATTCAATATGTTCATCAAAGACACTCTCATACTCAAGCAGCCTGTTAAGCCTTACTATGAGATTGAGGTGGATCTGTTTTGCTACTTTAGCATCACTGCTTATGTACTCTTCCTTTGAGGTGTAGGTGCTGATGATATCATCACAGTCCCTTACCACTCTTGTTGAGTTAATGATCATCCTCCTGATCTCATCCCTCATGAAGAGAAGTTGAATTTCAAAGATGTTTAGTTTTGTCCTTACCTTCTTCTCAGTTGGAGTGACATACTTACTGCTTATCAACTTTTCATAATTGGCAATGTTCTCCCACATTTGCCTGCCTTCATCTGTTAATTCTTCTGTGTGTGACATAGTATATGTTTTTAGGTTGGAGTCCAGTACTGGATTTGAACCAGTGTCCCAGGTTTTGCAGACCTGTGCTTTAGCCCCTCAGCCAACTGGACATGTTAGGTGATTATCTCTCATACTGACCTATCTTTCTTGAGTTACGAGTCCTTGACTCTTCTACCAGTTCAAAGTTGACCTTGCTTCTTGCTATTTCCACTCCTTTAGCCACATCAGGCAGTTCTTTCAGAGCTGCTGCCACTTCTTTAGGCTTGATGATCATCATTCCTGTCCTTGTTCTCTCACTAAAGTTAAAGGTATTAAAATAGTTCTTCAATTTCTCAGAGGCCACTAAGCCGGAGGTGAGCAGACCATAGGAAGGAGAGTAGTCATCCAGCAACTCCTTGTACTTATCAATGCACTGGATCATGAAGTCAGTGTCAGGATAGTGTTCATCTTTATAAACCTCCTTCTTTACTTTAGCTGGCCTGTCTTCCTCACTGTATCCAAAGTAGGGATTGGATTTCTTAGGTGAGCATACCAGTTCCACATATTTGAATAACTGCCTTGCCCTTGAATGACCTTCACTCTTATCAGCTTCCCAAATGGAAGAGAAGGGTTCTATCATCAGTGCATGTTCACTGACTATGAGCACTCCATTAACTATTTCCCAAAGCATCCTGTAGTCTGTTTAATTGTGTTATCTAATCCATCTGTATAAGGTACAGTAGTGTTAGGTTGGGCTGGTGGCAGCATCTTATTCTCAAGCAAATCCACATCATCTGCCAATAACTCTTCATGAGTGGCTTCCTTGAACTTCTGTTCTTCATGATACTTTTCAATAGTGAGAAGACCATCTGTATCACCATAATCAATATAGAGCTTCTGCATTTTCATCTCACTGATTGTATCAGCCATAAGCATATATCCCTTGTACTCCTCTTTTATAAGTGAACCAAGTAAGGGCTGGTTATTAATAATGCTTCCATCAGCCTGTAACCATCCTATGATCTGTGGGTTCTCAAAGTTAGCAGAGTAGACAGGAGTAGGAATGTAAGCAAACTCCTCCACTAAGTTGTTCTTCCTGATGAAGAAGTTGGTCTCCATTACTTTGGCCTGCAGTGTTTCCAGCTCAGGTTCCTTGGTAGTGGTAGTGAGGGTGTTAATGGGAGCTGCTGCCCTGAACAAAGACTTAATGATCCTGAGTATTTTCATGTGTATATGTTTATCTTCCTACCCTTGCTGTGAACTTCAGTTCCTCTGTCACTGTTGTTCCATCCTGAGAAGTGTACTGGATAGTGACAGTCTTATTGGCTTTGTACCATCCTTGTACAATGAGTTGCTTGGGTACAGAGTTGGGCTTGTAAGTGATAACAATTTCATGACTGGCTGTATCATTGTAAACAGTGGCACAATCACAGGTGCTCTTTACATCAAGGATTTCACCCATGTAGTCATAGGGAAATTTCACATGGATAGTCTGCCCTGCTCTTACATGGCCAAGATCAATAGAATTTCTCAGTAACATGCACCTTAGATTTATCGTTTAATAATTTAGGTTTTCCAAACTGCTGATATTCCTGCTCCCAACACTGTTCATTGATGCACACCACTGACTGATTGACACTGAATCTTCTCCACTGGTCAGCATTCATCATAGGAGGATAGCAGGGTTTGTCACAGGATTTGTTTGCCATCTGTAAAGCTGTGGTAGCACAGCCACATAACTTACAGGAACCTTCAGAATAGCAATCAACATCCATCCATCTTATCCTGTACTGTATCTGCTCATGGATGTGATTTCTCATCATCCACCTGAGTTTATTATTATAGAATATCCAGTATCTATAGTAACCAAGGAAGTAATGCCAGATGTCAACCAGATTCCTGCTCTTCGTTAATCTCTTTTTTGTCATACTCATCAAGGTGTTTCATGTACCTGCGTAAATAATCAATAGTATCTATGTAAGCCTGTCTTATTTCCGGAGTATCCTTATTGAGTGATAACCTTTTTGTGTATATGCCCATGATCTTTTTAAGCCTTGTCCTGTAAGTCCTTATCTTACCAAGGTACTTGACATGAATGATAGGAATATTATCCTGTCTTATGCAGTGCTTGATAAACTCAGAAGGAGTCCTGCACATAGTTGAGAAGGTCTGGAAGTCTATGTCAGGGTACTGGTCTTTTACTGATTCATAGTACTGTTCAATAGCCTGATCCTGTGTTAAGATGGGCATATTACCTGTATTTTTTAGTGAGGATTTCCATAGCCTTATTGAAATCAGCTTCTATCTTATCCAATCCCTCAACAAAAGCAGCCTCTTTATGGAGGCCGGCATTAAATTCAGCTTCAGTGATAACTGGTTGTCCTTCCTGTCTTACATGCAGGTTATAGTATTCATGAGGCTTCATGGGCCTTTTCATGATGGGGTCTATAGGATTATTCTGGACATTATTCAGTTGTGTCTTACTCATGGTTATTATTGTTTTGTGAGACAGTGATAGTACTGAGATTCACTAATTTAAACAGATATTTCTGTTCATCTACATTAGGAATAAGCAAGGGGTATATTTTTATCATATCCCCTTGCCTTTCCAACACTCCTTTGTCAAATAAGAACTTCATAAAGTTAGATAATCCTGCCGGAGAAAGATGAAGTTTAGCCATTACAATTTTCCTGGCTGAAGGCCCAAACCTGTAAGTGGCTATGTCTCCTTCCAGAGCCATAAAAGCAGCAATGACCTCTATCTCCCTTGGAGTCATCTTAATGGGGAGAATACAATTAATGAGATTGAGATGAATCTCATAGTATTTATCAGTAGAGAGTCTTAATGTTTTTCTAATGTATTGATCCATTGGTAGTATATGATTGGTCTAGGATAAGGTGAGGGGAATGAGTGCCTTGAGATGTTTCTCTATCCTGTTGATTAGCTGGTGCTGTGGCATAATACTGATGAACTTCTTACCACTGCTGTATATCTCTCCATAGTCCCTGTTCCCATCATTGATGTCAACGAATATTCCCACTGCATCTATCTGGTAGAACATCAGCTCCCTGACATCACACATCTGTAAAGAGTATCCCTCATGGTTGGCAGTCATGGACATAGTAATCTCATTATCATGGAAGATGGGAATATTCAATCCTTTTGGCATCATGGCATTACTGGCTTATTGTCTAATGGTAAGAAGACCTTATGAAAAAATCTGAATTCATGTTTGGATAAGGACAGGTCAAGGTCAATGGTGAATTCAATAGCTGATCCATCCTTTAGAAAACAAAAGCAGGACTGGTTATCGAAGACCATCCTGCTAATTCCAATCCTATTGGTTATTTCTACTGCTTGCTCCCCTGTAAGTTCTGTCTCAATAGGCATAATGTGTGTTACTTTAATGTCGAGAGGGGAAGAGTTTGGGGAATATCAGCACTAAGCACTTGTAACTTCTTTGCTTAGTCTCATTGCTAAGTGCTGAAACTCACCTCATCCAACTTAAACATACTCATAGTTTTAATTTTAGTATGTAAAAATCTTACTTAAGTCTGATGCAAAATTACATACTAAAATGTAATTTCCAAATAAATTTATGTATTGTCAGATTTATAATAGGAATCCCTGATAATGACTCTTTATCAGGGATTATTAGGAGATGGGTACAAAAGAAAAAGTTACTATACCTAAGTCTTGAAGTTTACCCCTGTATTCACTCCCATGATATGAAGCAGGTATAATATCCCTATAATGATCAACAGGATATTGATTGCTATTCTTGGGATTCCGGGGGTTACATAAGTATTATTGGCCCAGAACAAAACAGCGAATAATACCACAATCAGAAACAATAGGATTATACTCATGTTAGTTTCATTTGATGACGTTCTTAAGTGAAAAGGATGGTACTGTAAAGAATCAATTTATGTACCGTAAAAAAACCCTATTAGGAATAATAGGGTTTTCATCTCAATCAAAGACAAAGCCGTAATACAAAAAACAAAAAAAATATGCAAAAGTTTCTACAACCTGGGGTACACACTACCCAAGTGCATATTAAAGATAGCTCATTAGGTCTTTACAACCAAAATATCAATGTCCTGCCACGCTACTCCATTCCAGAATTTCATCTTAGCTGGTGGACTGGAGTAATCCTGTAGATTCATGGCTTCAAGCAAAACAATAGTGTATGAACCTGTACCTGATTGGGTAGTGGTTAAGGCGAGGGCTTCATTAATGGAAGCAATGATAGCAGACTGAGAGGATATCAGATCTGAGAGTGTAAGAGCTTCAATGATAGTACTGAGAAATGACATAGAAGAAGAAGGACTATCACTGAGAGTAAGAGCTTCTGCAAGAGGAGCTAAGTAAGTCATCCTACTGGTTTGCTGAGTAGCAAGAGTCATTGTCTCAGCTATCACCATGAGATAAGCAGAAGAAGAGAGATAGTTATCATTGAGAGTCAGAGGTTCAGTGATATTGACTAAGTAAACATTAGTGGAAATGATAGTATCAGTGAGGCCCATCAGCTCTGATATAATGGCTGAGAATGCTCCTGAAGCTGATGGAGCATCTGAGAGGGAGAGAGCTTCATTGATAGCTCTGTCACTGATAAGAGAACTGAAGGGAGCATCTGCCAGAGCAAGTGCTTCTGTGATTGAGGCTGAAGTGATAAGAGATGAGCTGAGGAGATCAGCCAGAGTCATGGTCTCATCTATTATGGCAGGTACACTTCCAGTGAGTCCAACTATCTCATCAATGAGGGCCATAGCTTCAAGGATAGAGGAGGACATCACCTGTGTAGGAGTAATGGCATCAGTCAGGGAGAGGGCTTCAGTAATTGAAACAGTGGCAATAGTGATGGTAACAGAAGGAGTATCACTAAGAGCCATAGCTTCAGTAACAGATACAGTGATAAAAATGATAGTGGCAGAAGGAGAATCAGCAAGAGAAAGAACTTCAGACACAGATACATTATATGTAGAGCCACCAAGAGGGGCAGCAGGAGCATCAGTAAGCGCAATGGTTTCTGTAATGTCTTCATTGTAAGTAGTGCCACCAGCAACAGGAGGAATATTACCGAAGAATATCTTGAAGGTTGCTGGCATTTATGATTATGTTGTAGTAGGAATGCTAAGAACAAAATCAGCCCATTCTTTGGGAGAGGTCTGGTCTATAGCTACCACTGTTATAACATCACCATTCATTTCAGAGGCAGATAAGGTGAGCAGAACTAATATGGAAGCTGCAGGACTGACAGTGGGCAGGGTAGCAAGATCAGTAAGAGCACCACCATCAATGGAGACTTTGAAATCACCAGCAGCAATAGTAGGACTGGATTTAAAGTCTCCACCAGTGGCATAATCCTCAAGAGAGATTCTTATTTGAAAGTCCTCATTCTTTTTTGGCGGGTTAAAAGGCGCACTCATATGCTTGATTATTAAGGAGTTATGTAATACCTAATTGCAATCTTGCTCTTGGTTTAGTTATGTCCACTGATATCCTGTATTCATCAGCATTTGCATCTATTGAAAGTATGATGGGGTTAGGCTTAATGTACAATCTTGGAATAGTGTATATTCCTGTAAGATTATATAGCTGGTTTGTCATAAGAGTCTCAGCTCCCCAGGTTGTTCCTGCATCTGTTGAAACCTTATAATACATATTCATTGATGTAGGCCATGTCTCAGAGCCATCAGATTTACCAGCATAGAAGACATACCAGTAGTTAGTGACAAGGTCAAGGGTTATAGCACATAATCCCTGATCATCCACTGAGTTGTTGACAACATTAGTGAGGGCAGTGATAGCTGTCTCAGTAATTATCCATGCCTGTAAGTCAGCATTGAGAGTGTCAACCCCATTCCATGCTGTTAGAATAATACGGGAATTAGTAAGGTCTGGCACTGCTGAAAAGTTAGAGAAGGCTACAGATGCAGGACTATCAGCCATTGAAGCAGAAATTAAAGTTTCAGCCCAAGTGTTAGCTGAGTCATCATAAAGCTGGCGGCTAACTTCATTAGTCGAGATATCCCAGAATATGCCGATAATGTCATTGTTATCAGTGGCAAAACCCGGCATAAGAATCATCATATCTGTGGTTGCAGCAGCTTCATTGATTGTTCTGGTATCCCATACACCATTTGGGACATTGGCATTAGTAAGCCTGAAGAAACCTCCTTCAGTGCCATTATCTATCTGAGTCCTGCAATATACATTTCCTCCCCTGCTACGGGTAATGCTCATGAAGCTTCCTGCCAGTACTGCTGAAGTTCCTGCAAAGATAACAGTAGAAGTAGTTGAGAGAGTATCTGAAGAGTCAGTGTCTATAGTGCGATAAAGACAATCATGCCCTACTGTTTCCACGAAAGAACAATGAATAAGACCAGAGGACAGTCCTGACCATTTATCATACCAGACAGACAGGTTAAAAGCTGTACCTGTATAAACAACTGTACCAACTGACCATGTAAATCCTCCATCCAGTGACTTTTTGAAGCTTATATCCGCAGCAGCATCAATGTAGACATAGTACAGTACACCAGTGGGAGTCTGGATAAGATAATAAGTGCATGCTCCCTGATTTCTTCCGGTAGCAGCTCCATTCTGTGATATCACCATCTCTAATCTTCTGGGCATGGCAGGAGGAGGGGGGTTTAAGCTGAAACTGTATAGGCTACATTAAGAGTATCAGTGTTGACTACTGGCCTGTCACCACCTGTGAAGAGACCAGAGCTGAAGAGAACTCCAGCAGTGTTGTCAATGGTAGAGACTGCACCAGTACCTAAGACAATAAAAGCTCCTTTTACAGTGCCGGCACCAGTAATGGCAAAAGACAAGGCTGCAGTAGTGGTTTTTGAGCCAGCAGAAGCAGCATTAAAGACAACAGTCTTTCTGGGGGCTGTGTAAGTTGGGGCATTGGCCAGTCCAGCTTCAGTCCAACCAGCATGTGAAGCCATTGTATCACCTGCAACTATAGCAGAATAGCCAACAGAGGAGACAAGTCCCATGAAAGGGCCTGTTACTGTGTATGCTGCACCTGCCATGATTGTATCAAGGGTGAGATTCTTTCCAACATTGACAACGAGGTTATCAATAGTGTCCTCCCATTTGAGATTTCCATGACAATCAAAGCACTGGAAGTGATATTTTCCCTTAAGACCAAGGTGATCAATGGGGAGAGTGGGAGATTTGATGGTATTAGCGTTGAAGCTGTCATTGATATTAAGTTTTTCTGAGTTCATGAGAGATTATTTAAGTATTAGTAGATGAGTGGTAATTGTAACTAAGCCACTTCAGGGTAAACCTGAGTAGGGGTGAGGAGGAGGTGAGACTTAAGAGGTATCAATCCAGATATCTCCGGGTTCAGGGCTGGAGGGAGGAGAGGAAGACATGGTAATTTTCTTAACTCCGTCACCTAAGATGTAGTAAAGAGGGCTGGCTGCAGCCTGAATGTTCTCATTGGTAAGAGGAGGGGTGAGGTTAGAGCCTATGATCTGGTTGGAGTTAGGATTTTTGATGAACTGATCCCACATCCTGTAGACCATTGTATTAATCGTGTTCCAATTTCTGAAATCATCAGGCATAGTAGATGAAATAAGGTTAAAGATAGATAAAAGGGAGGGTATAAGGAAACCCCCTGTAGAAACAGAGGGTGAACCAATTTTAAAAAAACATATACTACGAAAAATGAAAACTTTATCACCAACCAGATGATAAGAGAGACAAAGGTAAGGCCAATGAGACACTTAAAATTTTTTTTGGTATTAAGATGAGTATAAAAAAATTTTAGAGTAGGAGAGAAGGTGTGATCCAAGTTCAGATTTTTTTTGGGGGGAGTGAGAGGGTGTGAACCACCTAAGCTAACAACCCCCATCAATCTTTGGAAGAAAGTGTCCCCCGCCATCAGGCACAGGCACTATTCCTGAGGCCGGCTAATATATAGTAGTAACACACTACGTGTAGCAGCACACTATGCTGTACACCCTGTGGCTCATGCCACATCACTACTATCCATCAAGCTACACTCATTGTATCATCATCTCTTAACTGTGTTGTACCACCACAACAAAGTGACCTTGTCACTACATGGTACATGCATGATTACCTATCAACCCCCATTAAGTTTTGGTATCATCATTTCTTTAACAATTTAAATGTCATTATTATGAACATTTCCCAGGTCAAATCAGCTATTGGTATCCCAGTTCTTAACATTGCTCGTCAATTAGATGAGCAGAATGTGCCTCAACCTTGGGTCTCCCATTGGGAAGACACTACAAGGACAAGGGTTACCATGCATGAGGACGTTTATGCCCTCATTGTGAAAGACAGAGACTTCGATAAGTTGGCCTACAAGGTCAGTCAGGTAACTCCTACTGATCCAGATAAGCTGCCTTATACAAGGATCGTCATCATCACTCCAATACAGTTATTGGGCACGCTGTAAGTTGACCAGCGATTACAATAGGGGAGGTGCAATTCCTCCCCTATTCTTAATCATCTTAATCTGTGCACATTGGGTGCATCACAACTTATTAGGTTCGACTCCTAACAGATTAACTATTCTTCATTTCTTCATTCACTCTAAATTTTGTCAATTATGAGACACTCTAAGGATTACACCATCACTGCAATTATGATTGTATTTATGATGGCAGTCATTTCAACAATGACTTGTTGCACTTCTGATAGAAGTGGCAACAGACAACCCAGGTACAAGGCTCAGTTTGCTATGCAAGCTCAACCTCCAACTGGTCATGTGTGCAAGGACATGAATCACATCACCTGTGATGGTGAATGTACTTGTGATGGTATGGAATGCCCTAATCCCATGCCTCAGATCAGTATTAAGCAGATTAATATTGATGATAGGGGATTCATATCAGTTAGATATGCATCAACTGATGGTCAGGAATATGCTTATGATTATATGACATCTGAGCAATTCCAGAACATCTTTGGGTTTATCATCTCAATGGAGAACTAAACCTGTTTGGCCTATTTGCATAATGGATGCAGGTATTAAGGTTCGACTCCTTATAGGCCATCTATTTTATTTAAATCACCTCTAAATTGTACTACTATGTTGTTATCTGCTTTGCCTCTTACAGAATGGTCTCAAGCTATGCATGATTTTGATGCAGTAATCAGAACCATTCCCCAAGGCCAGACTCTTGCATTCCCCACTATGCCTTATGAATTGTATGACATCAAGTGGATAGAATGTGATTGTAGAAGTGGTGCTTATTACACCACATTCTTCTTCCATCAAAAGAAGAAGAGCCAAGCTTGGCAAGATTACTTAGCCAAGTAATCTGTTTGACCTATTTATACACTGGGTATAAGTTGAGGGGTTCGAATCCCTATAGGTCAACTAAGTTCTGACAAAACAGGACTTTCTCACTCATGATTTATGTTATTCATGACAGCAATGGCCACTGTCTGGGCACACAACCCTCATTACAAGATGCAATGATTCTTGTAGATCAGTTAAACTCCAACAACTTTATGAATGATTGGACTTATACTGATGTTCATCCTGTTACTGCTGAGCAGATTAAGGATATCCTTGCTGCTCAAGCTATCACTATGAAGGAGCATGATGAGATGCAGAGAGTTGCTGAGGAAAGCTGGCAAGCACCTGATCAATGGCCTGATGAGGATTGTACTGAAGACCCTAAAACTCTTGCTGAAGAAGAGAAGGAAGCCAGAGCACAGTATCAGGACTGGTTATTCAGCATGACTGATGGTAAAGGGTTGTGATTTCTTATGCAAGGGGTTTGGCCCCTTGCTTTACATTGACCTATTGCATGATGGATGCAGTTGGTAAGGTTCAAATCCTTATAGGTCAACTATTCTTCATTCACTTAAATTTTAACTACAATGGAAACATTACAGTTTTTGGTTAGCCTGAAAACCAATTTAGAAAAACAGGTTTGGGATCTTGACTGCCAAATCAGAGACATCAGTGATGGCTTTGAGTATTATGTGCATGTCAGTAGCTATGGTAGTGGTATGGTCACTACTTATCCTAATTATCATTCTGCTTATCAGCTTGCTGGTAAGTATTTTGGTGATAATGGATATGCTAATGTCTATACCACCAATCCCAATCCCCCTGAAGTCCATCTCCCAGGTGGTGCTGTGTATCACATCTCATCAACTAAAGAGCAACTTGAAACATACTTGTTCTTTAATGGTGATAAGGGTGTGGTTAATCCTGTACTCATTCATGAATCTGAGGAAGATATGATGAGAGTGCAGCAGGATGATTGGGCAGAGGAGGGTCTGGATCAGCAGTACATTGAATGGATTGCTGAACAACAACTCCCATCAGATACCTATGATGGTGGTATTGTTGAATGATTTCTTATGCAAGGGGGAGACCCCTTGCTTTTATTATTCATTTATTCATTCACTCAAATACTAAACTTTTATTTATGCAGTACATTCTAACTCAGGAAGAGTATAACTCCTTGAAGAGACTTAGTGATCAGCACAGGGAAATGACCAGACTGGTAGACATTATGGGAGAACTTGGCAAAGATGGTAAAAACGTCTATAGCATTGCCAATGGTTTCATTAGTCTCACCACTGAACTAGAGATGAATATGCAGGATGGTCTGATTCAAGACACTCTCAGAAGATGGGAGAAGAACCTAAAGCTGGGAGACTTCAGAGAATACTGATCCACATTCTATTAAACCCCCACTAATTTCAGTACAAGTACACCAAACTTATGGTGTACTTTTTTTTTCTGTCCTTTCATTGCTAAAGGAATCCGATTCTGGGAGTATAAAAATAAATTTGGAAATGTCAGAAAAATACACTAACTTACAGTTACTAACACTCTCCCTCACCACTTATACACTCTCCCTCCCCACCACAGCAACCCGCTTATAATTATATTAGAATTATCTTATAATTATATACAAAACTCTCTATACTATTCTATTATAATTATATAAACTATTATATATATAAATAGGGGGTGTGGGGGGGAATTGCTTTTTTTGAAATTGAATACGGGAATAATTGGGAATAGCCAATAAGCGTCATTAAAGGCTGGAGAAATTGGAATTATTGTTAATAGAATGTTAAAGTATCCCTTTTTTTGGGAACTGATGGAAAGGCCATTCCAATATTGATCTGAATCAATTAAAATAACTGACAAATTGGCAAAGAATTGGCTAAAAATGCTGTTAATTAGTGCCTTAATTAGCTCTATAACTAATTGACAATCAGTCCACTCCCTATCAACCCCCACTAATTCCTGAAGACATAAGCAAATTGCAAGTTAATGCTCTAAAATGAGGCAAATACAGAGCTATTTGAGGACTAAAAGCATAGCTAACTTGCTTAGTATCATAGTATATGTCATCTTGGCATTCTAAAAACTATCAAATCACGCATTAACTAATTTGTAATAGCCTTTAATTCCCAAATCACCCCTAATTTTAATCAAATGACAAAGTTAAAACGTCTTTATTGTAACAACACTCTAAATCCTGTTCTATTTCACATCACATTATGGGTAAATACCCATCATAATGAAGAGGCTGAGCCATCTCTGTTAGATTATCCGGATTATGAAGAATTAATCACCAAGCCAGCTCATTATCAACTCCTCTTTAATGAGTGTGACTGGCAATGGGAGATTATGTTTTTTGATACCTATGAAACTATTGAAGAATTACCATTTTAATCATCTCATCAATCAACACTCATGAAAAGAACAAGCTTAGGTTATACCCTGCATACAGCTTTTGTCTCTTTGGTTATCTCACTGCTTATATCCCTGCTATCTTGTGGGGATACTAAGCAGCAGAATCTTAACAGACATGCTTTCTCAGACATTTCTAATCTTAATTTAAAAAACGCTAAATAATCCCTACCTACTATGACCACACACAGATTCAAGGTGTTCCACCCAAGAGGTGGACACCTCAACCACCAGTGCAAACCTGACTTCTATGAGTATGAAGAAATTTGCACAATTGATGTCCCTGACCTCCATGATGTATTCAGAATGACCCAGAATGATTTAAACCCCACCTATGCATTAGGTGGACACAGATCAACTTCTGTTGGAGACATTATTATGGACACCAGTGATGGAGATACTTACCTCATTGAAGGCTTTGGCTTCAGGCAGATAGATCAGGCTTGGCTGAACTTCAGGAAGAATTCCTATTTAAAATACTCTTATTTAAAAATCTTCGGTAAACACAACATTTAATCAAACTCATGAAGACAAAAATTCAGCTACTACTAGCCATACTGTTAATCAGTTTGGCTAGCTTTGCAAAAGACCCATGCAAAGGCACAACAACAAAAGGTCAGCCCTGTAAATCAACTATGACATTAGCAGATGGATTTTGCAAACATCATTCACCACTAACTCCCCGGTGTGGTGTAATGACTTCAAAGAAGATCCCCTGTAAAATGACAGTGAAGGTAGCCGGTGATAAATGTCAGCATCACCTGCCAAAACCATCACATAGACTAATTTTCTAAGAGTGAGTGAAGATGAGAACAGAGTGGAGAGATAAAATCTCTTCACTCTTTCTTTTTAAATCAATTTTATTATCAAATCAATCAATTTTAATTAATGAAAAAGTTATTAATCGGCTTAATTATATTAGGCACCATCACTATGAGCTGCAACAAAGGCAATAATTCCACTGACCAGAATGTTTTATCAAAAGATGTTGTGGGAACTTACAAGCAATTTGTTTATAGAGTTGGCTCTAACTCATTTACCACTACTGTCACAGCTAATGCAGATGGTACACTCAGAATGAGATTTAAGGATTGCTGTAATCCAGAGTATATCTTCACCAAAATAAAGCTGGCACCGGATTTAACCTTCACCCTGAATGAGGTCTTTGCAAGAAAGAACTACAATGGTTCAGCAGGAACTCCAAACCAGTGGGTAGGAAAGGGTTATTTTGGCCACAATACCATCTATCTTGATTTCAAGTGTATAACCTGTTATGACAGGCTTCTAATTGATGGTGTCAAATAAAAAGCATTTTTTAAATCAATTTCAATAATTAATCATGTCATCACATTTTGATACATCAATAGAAGACCTTGATCTCAGTGTCAGGTGTTACAATATACTAAGACACCATCTTAAGATCAACATATTAGGTGATCTTACCAAACTCACTGAAAAGGAGGTTATGCAGCATAGGCACATGGGATTTAAATCACTTGAAGAAATAAGAACACTAATGTCTGAAGCAGGATTATCCTTCAAAGAAATTCCACCTGTAGATAAAATAGGCCAATTGATATCCTCTGGATACATCACCATTGATGAACTCAGAGACTATCTAAACCGCAATACAAGTATTCTTTAAATCAATTCAATAATCAATCAATTTTAATTTTTATGCAATCAGTTAAAAAGCCTAAACAAGCAAAAGCATCTGTTATGTCACCAGAGACATTAGCATCAATCAAGAAACAAATTCGTAAATTTCACAGGGTATATGAGAAACTCTCAGGATACTGGAATGGCCCATATAAGGTGTTCCCTCATGTAGTTGCCAGCTCTGTCCTGTTACAGAATGCCAGCTTTGATGGATCATTCAACAGTGACTACTCTCATGAGAATGAAGTACACACCCTTTATCAAATCCTGGATCTCCTGACCACTATGAGAGATTATCATGGCAATGAAGACTACATGATCACTTATGCCCATAATGAACTCAGTGACATTATCAATTATGCAGAGATGGCAGATATTTGTGCAGATGAACCAAAAGATTTAGTAGGAATACTATAAAAAAGTTGGAGTGCCAACAATTAGAGTGTTTAGAAGAATAAGGAAGAGTATTTCTATACTCTTCCTATATTTAATCAGTCATTCATTACTAAATCAATTAACATCATGATCATGAAAACAATTCTCATCATATTGGCCATACTCTGTCTGTGCTTTGTTGACTCCTATATTATTATGGGAGGAATTGGTGTATTATTATTAGCAATGGTAGTAGTCCTTGATGCAATTAACACAAGACACAGAGAAGATAATAACAAAAAGCCTTAAACTTACTTTACTGGCATAGTAAAGATTAAAATTGGTGATTTAAATAAGCGGGATATCTCTATATCCTGCTTTTTTCATTATTTTCTATCTTTATGCCTAAATTAACCAGCCATGATGAAGCACATCTGCAAAAATTGCTGTATCAAATTTGACAGCTACAAGTTCAATAAATGTCCTGATTGCAATGAGCCTGTATTTCAAGAGTGGGGAGCAGAGAAATGGGGTGGGCCTGATACACAGAGAATACTCAATGCCAGTCTAAATATCAATGCCATTCCTCAATACACTGATTTTGATCTTGCTGTATGGCAGCAACAATTAAGTACAACAGGTATTCAAGTCATAAACACTGATGCCAATGGTATGATTCATGAATACCCGGAATCCTCAACATCCACACAAGTCCTATCAATCAGTGAAATCAGGGAGCAGTATGGAGAGCAGGTTTCAGTTGTTGATTACATGAGAATGCAAAATAGCGTAAGAGACCAAATGAATGCTGCATTAGGCATTCCAGAAACAATTTTAAATAACAATACCCTTCATGAGCAAGTGAGGGATATACAAAACGGATTACCAAATGACTAACTTAGAAAAAGCCTGTCTCTTTCTTATAGGCTGCTATTTTTTATATCATTATCTGAAAATGTGGAATGACAAAACAAATAGAGAACATGAAGATGCCAGAAGAGAGAGGATGAGATGGCCAAAGACAGATGAGACAGTAAAAATCAAAAAGCAACAAGAGCAAAACTAAATTATCAACTCACAACCTACAGCTCCCACTGTTTTACCTGAAGCCACATAGTCTCAGCTGGAACTCCAGTTGAAACTATGCTCCTTCAGGGTAAACCTGGGGCCTATGTAGGGTAGAAGTTTAAAAAAATACACCATGTCAAGTCAATCACCATATTTTATAGACATAGATGGCCAGCAATTTTTTGTATCCAAAGACAAGCCTGAAGTAGGTAACTTCATTTTAAACCTGAAAACTAACTATTATGGTATAGCAGGTGATATATATGGAGAGTATGTTGTTATTCAATGTGAGTGTGGTCAATGCCCACTTGAATACAGAACCAGAAAGCTGAAAGACTATGTAAAAATTGTGCCTGTTAAACCCACCAACAATTAAAATCATCAATTATGCCCAAATATCATATCCTGTTCAGGGATAAAAGACAACCTGATGTAGTAAAAGGTGAAACCTTTGAGACATTAGATGAAATGACAGCAATGGAAGAGCTATATACCAAGTATGGAATCCATCTGGTATTCATGTCACTGTATTCAATAGAGGAGCTGCCAACATTATTCAAATACCATAATTTTGAGCCTCTCATCAAAGTAGCAGACCTTGAAGATAAGCTGGAAGCAGAAAATATTTCAAAGTTATCCCCTTAATGTGTAAGTGCACATGTATCCTTAGTGATATCATCCCACAATAAGCATTAAACGGTAAAAATGAGAGATATCCCATCAATTCTCTTGTTTTTCGATTTTTTCAAAGTTGATGGACTTAATAAGTCTTCTCAGGTATTGGTGTAATTTTGACTCTAGTAACCCTTGAAAAGGTGAAAAGTTATAGCACAGTTGAAGACTTTTTTTAAAGCAAGTAATTAAAGAGCCTGTTTGTTCAGGAATGTTGATACCACGTAAAAGGCCAGTGAGTTGTTACACTGGCCTTTCTTTTTGTGCTTTTCCATCCACACCCTATCAACCCCCACTAATTCCAGCAGCACTATACCTAATTGCTTGCAGTAAGCGAAGTTCCCAGAGTATTGGGAATTATTTCTGGATAAAATGTGTACACAATTAGCTGATCAATATAATCATTTCAAAAAGTCGAATTTTTTAAATCTCAACAAAAACAAAAATTAAGTTTTATGCAAACAACATCCCCAACAGGTGTAGTAACTACTATCACCTCAAGCCAAGTAACCCTTGACAAAGTTTCTAACAATGGTGAGTTCCAGAAGAAAGGAACTCTGACAGCACAGATCAGGCAAACTGTGGAAACACTGTCCCAGTACCCTTCTAAAAAGACTGCCTCCAACATGCAGGACAATTTCTTCAGCAATGATGAATTTGGTTTTGGTACACAGGATTTTAAATCTGTGGAAAACCGGGTAGCATGGATTTTAGTGCCTGAAGGTATTTCTGTTGCAGAAGTACAGGCAAGGATTGAGAAAGCCAATGCAAATGGAGCCTGCATTTATAAGGCTTTGAGCTGCAGGCCAATTCTGGATGAGAACCAGTTGTATGCCATCACAGCTAAATTAAGGACACTGGATGATTTTGCAGCTACACAAGCTGTGAGATATCCTGAAAATCCTACAACCATTGCTGATGGTACTGCTGGCAAACTGGTGCTTGACAAAGCTGGAAGAGTGCAATATCGCAGAACCTTCTTTTGGGGTTCTCCTAAAGCTGATGTGGATGCAAGACACATTGATACTCCCTATGTGTCAGCATTACTGGAAGCGGAGCTTTCTGGTGCTTCTGTTATGGCAAACCAGACCATTTAATTGTGTAGTCCTCTATTGATCAGTGAATGAAGGTGTGTGGGTTTAAGCTATCGTGATATTATTATCACGTAACTTAGCCCACCCCTTTATTTTTATTACTACTGTTATTTCAAAAACTTTAATCTATGGGCACAGAAGTCAAAAAATTATCTCCCAATGCTGAAAAAGCGGAGATCAAAGCATTCCCGGAAAACTTGTTAAAGAAAGTGTTTGATAAAGATGATAACGTCTTATTTGGAAGCAATTACACTAAGGGTAAGGTCTCCTACAATTATATACCAGCAGAGTATATGACCACAGGAAGACCATTTATAATTCATACCAGTATATTATATGATGGTAAAGGCAATAAGGATTTACCTGAAGATAGCCTGATTATGACATATAAGGAGCTGAAGACTATGTTTCCGGATAATGAATTCACTGACTAAAGTTACTGGTCAGGTTCAAAAGGTGAATTATGGTTTCTGTCATGGTGTACCATAGTATAGCCTGATTAAGCCTGACCTTTTTTTTTAAATTACTAATCAGAAAATCAATCAAATGGCAAAGACAAAAAAGAAAAAACCAATCCCTCCATTTAAGAGGAAGTCACAGACAGTGAAGATTACTCCTAAGAAGAGTCTCATTGCTGAAGCTAAAGCTGGAATCAAAAAATTAATCAAAGAGGCAAAGGACAGGAACTATGCTAAGAATATGGTCATTATCAAGTTCTGTGGAGGCAAGGTCTCCAATCCTACAAAAGAAACAGATTTGCTTATAGCCTTCAGGATATGTCTGGCTAAAGCTCCCAAGACTAAGTTCTATACTACCAATTCTGTTATGCAGGATATTGTACTGCTCTCCAATGTATCAAACATGAGAAGCAGATTTATAACGTCTCTCATTGCCTATGATATGGCTAATATGCGCAATGCCATTTATGATTTCATTATCTGGTTTAATTCTAAAAATAAATAATCATGGCAGCACCTACTAAAGCTGAAATAGCAAGACAGAGAAACTGGCTCAAGGCAAGGATAACAGGGCTGATATTTGTTGTTCCTAAAGAGTGTGTCACTGAGCATGAGAGGAATATCCTGAAGGCTATTGATGAGGCCAGGAAAATATTACTGGAACAATGGGAGTATAGTTCAAGGGAGCTGGATATGAAAATTAAACCACAAAAAGACAGATTCAAGGAGGACTAAATCATGACAACATTATCATTAATCACTATCATTTACCTGCTCACAGTATGTGCAGGCATCCCCATTTCAAGAGCTTATTTCAAAGAGTCAGAGATCAATACTTATGGCAATAACAGGATGAAGATGGCCACTGTATTTGGTTTACTGCCTCTTGTCAATCTCTGTACCATATTCATAGCTACTATGTACTACTTCAGGAAAAAGAGAATAGCTAAGATAGTGGATGGTATAGCTGAAGAATACAAGGATTATCCTGAACTCTACGAGATAATGAGAAAGATATCAGTGGATGTAAAAAAAGACTTAACCAATTTAAACAAGAACTACCATGCTGACACAACATCAACAGGAGAAATTCACAGAGGCTCTGGAAGCTCTGGGCAGGCACAACAGGATACTGATTAAGGGGAGTGCAGGGGTAGGTAAGACATTCTTTGCAGGGGAATTAGTAAAGTATCTCCTCAAGGATAGAACTGTGTGGCCTTATAGACAGAATAATGGTTTGGTTTATGTTACAGCCCCTACTAATAAAGCCCTCGCAGTGCTCAAGACTAAGGTATCCAGTCCAGTTAATTTCTGCACTATTCACAGTGCTCTTAAACTGGCTAGATGGGTAGACAATAAGACAGGGCAGGAATGTTACAAGCAAATGTTCAGTAAAAAGGATGAATTCTCCAAATGTAAATTTGCTGTAATAGACGAAGTATCAATGCTTAACTCACAAATTGAGGGAGGAGAGATCATCAATGAGGAAGGTGAAAAGGAATATCTTGAAGGTTATTTGGATGACTATGGAATTCCAATCATCTATATAGGAGATGATAAGCAAATTAATCCAGTAGGCGAGGTATCATCTCCTGTATTCCTGAAAGATTATCCTGTCATAGAACTGACTGAGATAGTAAGACAGGGTGCAGGTAATCCTATTATTGAATTAAGCAGGGATCTGGACATGATATTTTTTAAGACTCCATTTCTCATTGATGGCAAAGGATATGTCTATGATGATAACAGGGAGAGACTGATAGAGGATTTGGCTGAAGTCAATGGCACTGATGATATGAAATACTTAGCATGGACTAACAGGGTGGTAGATGAAATGAACAGGTTAGTGAGGCAGCGCAGATATGGTAATCCAAAGAAGATTGAGAAGGATGAGACCATAGTGTTTAATTCTCCTTATGGCAGCTTCTACACTAATAAAGAGGAGAAGATTGTGGATGTTGCTGTTGTCACTGATTATATCTGTGTCCCCAAGCAGGCTACTAAATATGACAGCATGAATCAGCCCATGAGTGCTACTGACAGGATCAAGATGAAGTATTACAGGATCAATGATGCCTTCAATGTGATTCATGAAGAGTCAGAGGCCATGTTTGATCATGTATTCAAAATCTTGTCCAATAACTGTGCAAAGCATGGATGGGGATACAGAGGCAAGACATTCTTCAAGGAGCAGTTTGCAGATATTAAGTACAATCATAGTATAACAGTGCATAAATCCCAAGGCTCAACTTACAGACAAGCAGTATTAAACATAGGAGACATGATGATGAATAAGAATGCAGAGGAGAGAACACGCTTACTTTATACCGCAGTTACCCGCAGTTCAGATTTGGTTATTTTAAACAACGTCAAATAATATAAAATGAGTGTAGATGTAGCAAGCAATAGCAGGAGATACAAAATGATCTACCAGCTTAATAAACTATTTGGATTCAGAATGCCTATTGATGGGCCATTGTCACTGGTCACCCACCAGATTGAGATTGATCTCATAAAGCTGGATAATATGCTGACAGAGCATGATTCTGATTACAATGGCAAGATAACAAGATATAAGGGTCTTGATAATATATCCATGAGTGCCTATATCAGGATTAAGTTTGGAGAGGAGGCCCATGTCATGATTCAAAAATTAATTAACTACAAAGACAAAAATCAAAGCAATGACAGTACACAAAGAAGTCCTCCCCATGCTGGGAGAAACAAAAGGGTATAAATTACCGGAGGATTATAAAATTCTCAAGGTTGACTTTCAGAAGGGCATTGGAGTATTCTGGTATGCATTTGAAGAGAAGCTGAGAGTGGGAACAATTCCAGTAATTATCAGAGCCATTGGTACAGGGATACCAGAAGAGGTATTCCCTGAAGACTATCTTGGGACACTGATGATACTGGATGATAAAATTGTAATTCATTATTTCAAAGCCTAAAACTAAAACTATGGATGCAACTGTAGAAATCAATGCCATCTGGCTATGTCTCATTGCCCTGTTCTTAGCCTGCTTGGTCACCTTTATTATCATATTAAGAATGATTGATAAGATGAAGAATACCCTGCATTTAAGAGCTGAGATAGATTATGTCAGGCTGGCAAGAAAAACTTTGGAGGAGGAGATGGAGGAGGAGTTACATGGAGAAGAAAAGAAGATATCAGAACTGTATGCTCAGAAATTAAGAGAAAAATTCAGAGAAGCTCCTGTAACTCCTATGCTCACAGAGGAAGAAGACCAGCTCATTAAACGTTTCTATGAAAGTGGATTTACAAAACCAGATCAATAACACATTAAATCAACAGTTATGTTCAGATTAAGAAGAATCAAAGACAAATTCAACCTGATTATTATGAGTATCAACAACAAAGAGCTATGGACTAAGAATTTTACTACAAGACAGGCAGCTTATGCAAGTGCACAGGCCACTCTCAGGGTGTTGAACTCAAGCTCAGCCCTGTTTCAGGATGATAGCAATTCTATTACAGGGCCAGTGATCTACAGGGTGACCACAACATCTATTTCTCCCACCAGACAAAAGCCAAGAAAATGAATGCAAGACTAATCAAGCCTGATGGCACAGAGGTGGAGATTAAGCCTGCTAACAGCAAGTGGTTCAGCTTTGATGAGCTGTATAAGCACATGGAATGTGACATGATTGAAGTAGTGTGGAAGACAAAGGAGAAAGGGATGATCATGATTGTAGATGAAGATGGAAGATTTAAGAAGTCTGCTCCTAATCCTAAAGCTACAGCATTAGTGACTTTACCTATCCCAGTCATGTTAGTAGGTAATGTTGTTGTCTGCCCCAGATCAATGTTCAAGTAACTAAAAAACTTTTACTATGAATTACAGTGTAGTTGACCTTGAAAGTGATGGCTTACTGGATACTATTACCAAGATACACTGTGTTTGTGCCACAAGATTCAGAGATGGTAAAGAAGAACAGTTAGTTCTGCTTAACTATGAGGACATGAGAAGGTTCTTTGAGGAGGAGGAAGTAATAGTAGGTCATAACATTATTGAGTTTGATATTCCAGCAGTGAAGAAGATTTTGGGAGTCACTTACAGGGGCAGGGCTATTGATACTTTGGGACTATCAAGATATATCCATCCTGAAAGAGATTCACATGCTCTGGGAGAGTGGGGATATGATCTCCATATTGAAAAGCCTCCCATAGATGATTGGACTAATCTGGAGACTGTGGATTATGTCTTCAGGTGCAGTGAGGATGTGAGGATCAATGTGGCCCTGTTCTATAATCTCATTTATCATCTCAGGTTGATCTACAATGATAACAGGGATGATATTGACAGGCTGATAAATTACCTGATGTTCAAGATGGAGTGTGCAAGAGAGCAGGTAGAGATGAGATGGAAACTGGATGAACAAGCCTGTAGGGATAATCTGGCTCATTTGGAGGATGAATATCAGAAGAAGAAACAGGCAGTGTCAGCCCTCATGCCTCCTGATATCAAATACAAGCTGGTGGCAAGGCCAAAGACATTGTATAGAAAGGATGAGAGCATATCAATAGCAGGGCAAAAATGGTTAGACCTGCTTGAGCTTAAGGGATTGCCATCTTATCACATGGGAACAATACAGGTAGAGCATAGCCGCAAACCTGGGAATCCAAGGTCACATCAGCAGATAAAAGCATGGCTATTTAGTCTTGGGTGGGTTCCTGACTTATATAAGTATATCAGGGAGCTGGATGGTTCCATGAGAAGGATACCACAGATCAGCACTCCTGAAGCTGAACTCACAGAGAGTGTCATGGAACTGGTGGAGAACATGCCAGAACTGGGAGAACTAAATGGTCTCTATTCCATTGGAAGCAGGATGGGAATACTACAGGGCTTCATAAGGGATGTGGATAAGGATGGGTATTTAGTGGCAGGCACACAGGGCTTCACCAATACTTTAAGGTTTCAACATGCTGTCTTGGTCAATCTGCCAACTTCAGAAAAACTATATGGAGAATATGTGAGAAGCTGTTTAATAGCCCCCAGTGAGGATTATGTCCTCTGTGGCTCTGATATGAAAGGATTGGAGGATAATACCAAGAGGCACTACATGTACTTCTATGATCCTGAGTATGTAAAGGAGATGATGGAGGATGGATTTGATCCACATCTGGATATCGCAGTGCTGGCAGGGATGCTGACACCAGAGCAGGCTGAAGAGCATAAGTTATATGAAAGGACAAAGGGAAAAGAGGGTGTCAGTCACAAGCCCATTAGAGCCAAAGCAAAGAAGGTAAATTTTGGTGGCATATATGGTGCAGGGGTGGCTAAACTGGCCCTGACAGGAGGCTTTTCAATGTCTGAAGCCAAGAAGCTCTATGTGACATACTGGAAGAGAAATTGGTCAGTGAAAAGAGTGGCTGAAGATAGCATTACCAAGACCATAGGAGAGCAGATGTGGCTATTCAATCCAGTATCACAACTGTGGTATAGCCTAAGAGCCTTCAAGGACAGGTTCAGCACTCTGAATCAGGGAACTGGAGTCTATTGCTTTGACTGCTGGATAAAGAAAGTAAGAGCAAAAGGCATTAGAATCTGTGGCCAGTTCCATGATGAGATCATCTTTCCAGTTAAGAAAGGAGAAGAGGAGTGCACTAAAATTAAGTTACTGCAGGCAATAGATGAGGTAAATGAGCAGCTAAAGCTCAATGTTAAGTTGGGTATTAGTATTGATTTTGGTAATAATTATTCTGAAATACATTAAACATGGAAACAAGAATCTGGATTAGTGGCAGGTATAGGACTATTGATCCTGATGAGCCAGTACTATCTACAAGAGCTATCACTTCATTCTGTGCCTTTAATGGCCTAAGAAATGCCTTAGTAAGATCACAAGGTGGGTGGTATATCATATCTAAGGAAGGAATAATGACAAGAGTAGCAAGGACTTTATATCTTATTTCATTCAGGGAGCTATACCATCTGCTAAAAGATAATTAGTTATCCACATTTGAAAACAACAAAAAATACACTTTAAGTACCCTAAAACAACAAAACATGACACATTCAAATTTAATGAGGTTATCGGAGATACTTCATGCCAAAGAAAGTATTAAATTGCATGCCCAGGAAATTCTTGACATAAGGATAGCTTTAGATGAGGTTCTGACTGATGAGGAAAAGGTCAAGATAAGCTATCAGATTAAGGATAGAGTTCAGATGGAGGCAAAGGAGGCATTTGTAGCCAATGGTGGATGGGGTTCTGTCTATATGGCTACAGGATCAGGAAAATCTAAGATAGGAGTAGATTTAGCAGTTTATGATTACAATGTCTGTAAAGGAGTTAGGCCATCCAAAGTCCTGATAGTGGTTCCAACTGAGAAGCTGAGAGATGAGAATTGGAAAGAGGAATTTGAGAAGTGGGAGGCAGGTGAGGTATGGAATACAGTAGAAAGGACATGCTATGCCTCATTGAACAAGTATGAGGGCCAGCATTTCACTTATGTGGTACTGGATGAAGGGCATAATGCCACAGATAATAATGTGGTGAAGTTCTTTGCACAGAATACAGTGGATCATTGCATGGTGCTGACTGCTACCAAACCAAGGGGAGTGGATAAAGAAAGGATATTTTCTGACTTGAAGTTCTCCTGTGTTTATGAACTGACACTGGATGAAGCAGTGATGCTTGGAATAGTAGCTCCTTATGATATCACCATTGTGACCATGTATCTTGACAGTGTGGATAAATATATAGAGGGAGGATCAGCAACTAACAGATTTTTTCAGACAGAGAAATCAAGATATGAATACCTTAGCAGATCAGCATTCTCCAGACCAACCAAGATGGGATTTATTCAAAGAATGAGATTTATTTATGATCTACGAAGTAAGACTAAAGCAGCAAAGCTAATCCTTGAACATATCATACCAAAAGAGCTGAGAACATTGATATTCTGTGGTGGTAAAAAGCAAGCAGTAGAACTCTGTGACAGGACTTATTTCTCCAAGCCATCCCTGCCAAAGAAGCTACCAAATAATCCTTCAGCAGCCAAGCTGGATAAATTTGTGAAGGATACTATAGAATATGAGCAGATGATGAAGGTATATGAAGGTGATGCAGCCTTTGATGATTTCAAGAGTGGGATCATAGACAGGATGGCTTGTGTTGATGCTCTGAATGAAGGACATAACCTGAATGATATTGATGTGGCTTTTGTAGTGCAACTCAATAGAAATGCAAAGAACCTCATTCAGAGAATAGGAAGGGCTATCAGGTATAAGCCGGGGCATAGAGGCAAGATTATAATATTGTGCGTGGAAGATAGTATGGATAAAGAGTGGGTGAAATCAGCTACAGCAGGATTTAGTGTGGCTAACATCACTACAGTGGAATTGTCAAGGTTGAGGTTGGAGTTGGATACTATATCCTTTTAGAGTAAATCAACAATTAAAATACCAATTATGGCAAAGACAACGGAAATGGTAATTACCACGAAGTATGCAGTCTTCTGGACAGAAAGGAAAAGAACAGACAATGACATCACCACTGAATTTGATTACTACTCAGTATTCATTGACAGTGACTCTGCTGGAAACAGTTTGGCAGCAAAGCAATTTTACAGGGGTAAGCTGGAGTTAGATGAAGTGACTTCAGCTCACCTCTGTATCATTATGGAATCAACTGATTATACACTGGATGCTAAAAAGCTTTTAAAGGAGAGGCTTAACCAAAAAGAACAGCAGGAGGAGGAGATTGATGATAGCAACATGATTTAAAATCACATCACATCAAAAATCAAAGCAATGGAATTTAACCCCGAAGTCATTGAACTATTAAGAGTCCATCATATCAACAGAGATGAGGGACTTTTATTTTTATTGGGCATCTATCACAACCTGGATGTGGATAGGTTAGTCCCAGAGGAAACACTAAGAGGCATTAATCTGACTAAAATCGTAGAGAAGGAGTATGATAGCAGGCAGATAGTGTGGAATATGCCTTTGTTCAAGGGTATTGAATTTTCTTTTGCATGGGTAGAAGATTGGATAGCTGGATTTGGCAGGATGAACACTGAAAGAAAAGGGAGCTACAGGGATGCTGTAGACAGGATGAAGGCTTTCTTTGCCAAGTATCCTGAGTACAGGAAAGAAGATGTGTATGCAGCAAGAGATTTATATTTCTCTGTGACACAGCCTAAGTTCTGTATGAAGTCTCACAAGTTCATTTTTGATGGAGCAGGGGCAATGAAGAAGAGCACACTGTTGGAGTATTGTGAGAAGGTAGCTCATCCCGGAGACCCTGACACTAATGTTAAAGGAGAAATCTTATCATGAGCAACTTTATTGAAACCTACAAAAAGGGCAGACAGGGTAAGAGTTTTGGATTGACCACTGGGATAAAGGGATTGGATAAAGCAATAAACGGGCTTCAAAGAAAAACAAGCATAGGCTTGGCAGCAGCACCTAAATGCGGGAAGACTACACTGTGTGATTTCAGTTTTGTCATTCATCCCTATTTACAATGTTTGGCATTAGGGATACTGGATAAGGTGGAGTGGATCTATTTTTCTTATGAGATTGACAGGGTAAGCAAGGAGTTTAAGTTTGCAGCATTCTTCATGGCTCATGATCATGGTATCTACAATTATGTGTACAAAGAAAAGACCTATGCTATGAGTGATGTTTACCTGAAGGGGCAGCAATTGCATGAGAATCCTGATGGCACTCTGGAAGTAGTACAGGTAAGTGATGAGCACTTTGAGATACTGAAGAAGGTCTATGATGAAAGGATCATTCCTTTATTTGGAGAGTATGCTGCTGATGGAACAATGTTGAAGGCTGGTAAGATTCACATCATTGAAGAACCAGAGAATCCTACAGGGATTAACAAGTTCCTGCTGCATCATGCTGCTACACAAGGGAAGTTTCTCTATACTACTTACTGGACTGTGGATGATCAGGGTAACAGGGTGCAAAGACAGAGAGTTTCAGGCTATGTTCCCAATGATCCTGATAAGTTTACCATTGTCATTACAGATCACATCAGGAAGCTGAGAAGAGAGAGAGGCTTCAGCATGAAGGAGAACATTGATAAGTATTTGGAGTACTCTACTATCATCAGGAATTTATGTGCATGGACTTTCATTCATGTTATTCACAGTAACAGGAATTTAGCCAATGTAGATAGACTAAGGATGGCAGGAGAGCAGGTATTCCCCACTGCTGATGATTGCAAGGACAGTGGAAATCCAGCAGAGGAGTGCACTATATTCATGACCTTGTTCAATCCCGGAGATGAAAAGTATAATTTAAAGAAGCACATGGGAGTAGAGTTGAAAGAGAATCCGCATTACAGGAGCATTCACATTACAGAATCCAGAAATACCAAGTGTCCTGCCCATATCCAGACAAACATGTATGGAGGTATCAGCACCTTCACACCATTATTCAATAACCAAAAAACAATCTAAGACAAACTATGGCAAAAATCAGAAGCATTTGCATTGACACTCTGACAGCTATACAGAGTGATGAGTTTATGGCAGATAGAAGAAAGCCGGGTCATGATCAATGGAAGGATTATGGTCAGACCATTTACACCTTCATGGCTACTTTACAGGATTTTGGGTTTGAGAATATACTGATATTAGGAGAGCCGGGAACTGGAAAGAGTTCAGGCCAGAGGACACTTCCTCATGATTCCAATATCTGGTATAATGCGGATAACAAGAATCCTGTCTGGATAGGAGGCAAGGAGGAGTATGGCAAGAAGACAGAGCCAAGACCAAGGTATCATGTCATTCCACAGACTTACACAGACATCATTACCCATGTCAAGATAGGTCTTGACAATGATGGATTTGAGAAGGACAGGTATGCATTTATTTTGGGTCATACTGAGACCTATAAAGTTGGCAATGATACCAAGGAAAGGCTAAAGATTTTAGGAAAGCTGGGCACCAAGATGCAGTTGGAGGGCAAGATGGAAACTGTATTATATTCAAGAGTGGAGATGGATGGAGGAAAGCCAAGTTTCATCCTTGAGACTCAGAACAATGGCTTTAATACAGCAAGAAGCACTATGGGATTGTTTGAAGGCAAAATTGAAAATGACTTCAATATGATCCTTGAAAAATTGGCTACTTACTAATTCATGATTTGATAACCACATTGTAAACAAACAAAAATTGTATAACATGGCAACAGAAAAAAAACCAATCTCTATTAAGGGAGTATTGCAGGATTTAACAGATGGTCTTGACAGGCCAGCTATTGCAGCAAAGTATGGTATCACACTGGCTGAAGCTAAACAGTTATTCCAGCATCCTGCTCTTCTGGGAAAGAAAACCCGTAAGCCTATGACCTTTACCATCATTGATGATGCTCCACCACCCATTGAGAAGAAACCAAAGATTCCACGCAAGCCTAAAGATGAAGGTGCTATTGCCCCTGCTTCCAATGGTGCAAGTGAAGCTCCAACATTGCAACTGCAGGCTGAAGCTGTAGCTGAAGCTGAAGAACAGAAGCCTAAAGCTGCTGAAGCTGCACCTGCTGCTGCCAGTCAAGACCCTGTGGAAGTGAAAAAGGGATTATGGTAAGATAAAGCAAATAAACATCGTAATTTTTAATTTTTAATACGTATTAATGATGAGTGATCAGCAATTACCAACAGGAACCACTGCCCCAGCGGGGTATGGTTACCAGACAGATGAAGTGAAAATCAGTCCATTTAATTTTGGAGGAAACTTTGGTGTAACCAATCTCATAAAGTTTGAATGGATTCCCAATGGTGGGGCAAGTGGAGCTGAACAGGAAGCTCTGGATGTGACTTTTGTCATCAACAAAGTGGAGAAGAACTACAGGATGTTTCCTGTGACCAAGGCATTCCTGCCTGATAATAAAGGGGAGACCATTGACCCTAATTCAGCAGAATTTAAGGATGCCATGCAGGATTTCAATGCAAGGGTGACCCATATCCTTCATGCCTTTATGGAGAGTGAAGCTATCCAAGCAGGTTTGGCAAGACCCATTTCCAGCTTCAAGGAATTCTGCCAGATAGTAATGTCAATGCTGCCCAAGAACTACAAGGAGATTAACCTTGATATCTTCCTGCAGTTTCAATGGCAGATGAGTGAAGGACAGGAAAGAACTTATCTGGAGATTCCAAGAAAGATGAAGTATGGTGCATGGTTGAGACCTGCACAGCCAGGGACATGGGTAGAGAAAAGAGCAGAAGGTGTAATCACAGAACAGACAAAGAAAGCTCTGTGGTATGTTAATGAGAAAGGTGAAGAACATCCATTTGTTAAAAATGGCTGGTTCATGACAAGTAACTTTGCTCGTCAACAGAGAGTTGGTGGTGCAGTTAATGGTACTGATGCAGCATCAGCAAATGCAGCAGCAGCTACTCAAGCTGCAGGTTCAGCTCAGAAATCTGCGTGGTAAAATTAGTTCAATAGGTGAGGGAGGGTAGCTAACAAAGAGAAGCTACGTGGCTCTTGGTTGAGAAACTCAAGAAAGGACTCACCTATTGTTCTTTTAAATCTCTAAACTATGTATGGCTATGAAGGTCTTATTGAATTAACCCCTGATCAGATACTACAGAAGATAACACAGCAGCAGATATTTGAATTTGTGCTAAAGAAGCAGTTTGATTTCAATGATAGATACCTATCTCCATTCAGAGAAGATAAGAGGCCAGATTGCAGGTTTGAACAGAGACCTGATGGGACTATAGTATTTGTAGACTTTGGAGAGAAGTTCCTCCACCCCAATAAAACTCACAGAAGTGCATTCAGGATGGTCATGGATAAGTTCAATGTCACCATGCATGGGGCAATAAGACTACTATGCAAGGAATTTAATTTGTCCATTTGTAAAAGTGACTATAGTGAAGAGGGAATAGTAAAGTATGATAGGATGGAGAAGTCCTTTATGCCAATGGAGTATGAATCAAAGCCATTTTCAAGAGCTGACATTATTCACTGGTCACAGTTCCTTATCAAGCCTGAACACCTCCTTTCAGATAATTCCTATGCTGTCAGGAGGTTTACTGTTTTAAAGGATGGAAAGCTCAAGCAGATTAACATATACCAGTATTGTTATGTATTTGATTTTATTGACAGGAAGAAGTTCTATCAGCCTTACAGCATCAAGTACAGGTTCATCACCAATTGTGATGAGAACAATATTGGCAACTTTGATAACCTGCCTCCCAGTGGTGAAGAGTTGATCATTCAAAAGAGCTACAAGGATCATAGGGTCTTAAGGAATTTGGAGTGGGGATTGAATGTGATATGGTTTCAGAGTGAAGGCTGTGTGCCAGAGAGGGAGATATTAGTGAACCTCACACAGAGATTTAAGCTCATCACCATCTTCTATGACAATGATGTGGATGGGATAATAGCAGCCATGAAGCTATGTGATATTTTTAATTCTATCAGACAAGGGTGCTGTAGGATGGTTCATTTACCAGTATTTATTTCAAGAAAATTAACATGGAAAGACCCAGGGGAATTCATTAACAAGGAAGGTAAACAAGATTTATTCACCGTATTAAAACAAATTGGAATTTATGAAAGTGGAAATGGGAAATGAAGATTTATTTGCGAAGAAACCATTATATCCTATTAACACATTGATGCCAGTGTATGAGAGATTTGTAGAAGAACAAAGAAAGATTGGAAAGTATGCTCCATCTGCAAAGGAGTTATTTTATTACTTGATAAAACAATCTGAAGATGATCAACCAAAACCCAGAGCCAAAAAAGGCAGAACTGCCTTCCATCATTCATGAATCATGGCATGAATATCTGCAACCCTTATTTGAAGACAAAAAGATGGAGATCATGAACAGGGACATTATTCCAAGAACTCCATTCTGTCCCAAAGGTGAAGATGTATTCAAGGTGTTCAGGATGCCAATGCAGAACATCAAAGTGGTCATACTGGGACAAGACCCTTATCCAAATGGAGAAGCTACAGGTTTAGCATTTGCTTCAGAAACTTTTACTCCTTCATTGAAGGTTATCTATGGTGAAATAGCCAGAACCAATGCTCCACTGGCAAAAGTGGATATATGGAGTAATCTTCTTCATTGGGAGGCACAAGGAGTATTCCTGCTCAATGCAGCATTAACAGTAGAATTCAGGAACAGTGGCTCTCACATGGGTATCTGGCAGTGGTTCACCAGAGAAGTGATAAAGATAATAGGGCTTCAGGTAAAACCTGTGTGGATATTATGGGGATCAAAGGCCAAGGCGTTTAAGGATTATATTCCTGACAAGGTTATTGTTGGTGTGGAGACAAATACTGTAGCCAGTGTAAGTCATCTGACCAACTACATCCTTGAAGGGAATCATCCAGCAGCAGAAGCATATCCTGACAGTAAGTACAGGTTTTCAGGATGTGATCATTTTAGAATTTGTAATGGTTTATTGAGCATAAAAGGTAACACAATTATTAACTGGTAAAAATCCAAACAAAAATGAGTGAACAACAAGGCAGTGGCACAGCCACACAGACAGCAAACTCTAACACTAGGACTATCACTACTGTTAGTACAAGAGGGGAAAAGACAGAAATCTCCTTTTCAGGTTCAACTTGGAGTGAACTGAAGAAAATCCTTGATCAAAAGGGATTTGACACTGACCACATGAAATGTGTGGAGAGTACCAACAGGCACACTTTTGAGCATAAAGATGCAGTGGTGCCAAGAGAAAACTTCTTTTTATTCATGATGCCGGTGAAGAGTAAGTCAGGAGGACTCAGCAGGGGAGAGATTTATGAAAGGATCAAAACCCTGATTGAGAGGGATGGAGAAAGGGCAAGGGACTTCTTTACTGTCAATGGTCAGAATTACACAAGGGTGTCCTCTGCTGACCTTGAAGCATTATTGGAGAAGTATTCTCCGGGAACAAAAGCAAAGGCCAGTGCCAGCAAAGCTGAAGCCATCAGTGATGTGGTAAAATCAGTGGGCAAATCTGTAAAGAATGGAGATAAGGTAGAGACCTTGGCTCTGTTACAGGGTTTGACCACAGATGAGAAGATTGATTTGATGGTGGAGTTGCTGTTAGGCTTGAAGCATGGTCAGGAGGAAGTAGTAGCAACTATCAAAGGGCCATCTCCTGAAGAAGCATCAGCTAAAGCAAGAGTGGATGCTGAAGTAGCTGAGACAAAGAGGCTGAAACAGGAGAAGGAGGACAGGGACAAGGCTGAAAGAGAGGAGAAAGACAGGTTAGCCAAAGAAGCTAAAGACCTGTTTGCTGGTATGATGTAGGACTATGACCTGGGATTTTCGGATAATGACAGGGGCTACCTATTAGTAATGATATGGTAGCTCCTATTTTTAAAATTTTAATTTGTTAAGCCATGATACCACAAGATTCATCAGAGTACAGAGCTTATGTCATAAGGAGGGCAGTGGCAATGTCCAAGCTATTTTCCCTGAAGGCTAATCCTGTCAAGATTGATGACATGATACTCAAATTCAGGTTGAAGCCCTTCCAGATAAGGTTTTACAAGGAGGCATGGGCTATACTGGAGGAGCTGTATCCCGGCAATGGAGATATCCACTTTGAATTACAGCCAACCTTCAGGCATCACACCAATAGCTATGGCAGCAATCATGCAAGGGACTTTTTTCTATTTAAGAAATTTGAAATCCATAAGATGTATATTGTAGTTCGTTTCCCGTTAATCCCCATAACTAATTCAAAGAACTATAAGCACATCATCAGGGATTTATTCATCAGGATGCCAGTGGATTTAATGTCTCATCCTGCAAGGCTGACTTTTGATACTATCCAAGGTTCAAGAGCCACTGTCACCACTGCTGAAGCTGTATCAGGTTACAGGCATAGTCACTTGGGTAGTTATTCTTTCCTTGGCCCTGAAGATCAATGTGATTATGGTAATTTCTGCACAGGTTCAGGACAGGATATTGATATCAACAGGATGGTACTCAATACAGGATATGATGCCAATATGTTCAGGTTAATGCTCATGCAGTTTAAGACCTTTGCTGAATGGGAAAGCATTGAAGGCACTCCTTATAAGAGAATGGAAGAGATAGCCCTAAAGGATACCAGATATGATGCTATTAGCAGTCCTGCTTTATTAAGGTCTTATCTCAACAGGATAATAGGAGAGCATATTGCCAGAGGCAGGGACATAGATATCAACTGGAAGCTGTCAAGAGGAGTGTATTCCATTGTCAATGATGAGAAATTTGATGATATGTTAAGGGTGCTGGAAGAAACTGACCCAAGCATTTATTTTTTCAGGGACACAGATGGCTCATGGTATAAGAAGGCAAGAGTATCTCCACAATTATTAGCTCCCACTACTACATGGATGCCATTCAGGGGAGAAAGGATAGTCTTCAAAGTAATCCCCCTACCAGAACAGGAGGATGAAAGCATTGTAAGGAAACAATTTATTAACCAATCAATAAAAGATTATGTCAGAACAGAACTGGAAGCCAAAGCCAACATCATTAAAACTAGACAAGTTGGAATTGACAAACTCAATTCCCTTGCATATACCTGATGATGTCATGGATAAGATCAAGTATTTATGCAAGCACATGCCAAAGGAGGAGTGGAGTGGAGTGTTGTTCTATGCAGTAGAGGGCAGTATTCAAAAGACAGAAAAGATAAAGATCATCATCAAAGACTTGTATCTCATGGATAAGGGGACTGGAGGAGCTACTGCATTTGACTGGGATGAGACCATAGTGGAGTACAGGATGAACCACATGGAGACCATTGACTATAAGATTGGTCATATTCATTCCCACAATACCATGCAGGTGTTCTTCTCTGGTACAGATTGGGAGGAGCTGAATGATAACTGCCCCCTGCACAATTATTATCTGTCAGTCATTGTCAATAATTTCATGGACATCAAGGCTAAGATAGCCTTCACTGGTATTCAGGCTGAGAACTATACCTGTAAGGATGAGAATGGCAAGGACTATGTGATAAGGGTGAAGTCTGAGCATCCTGAAGTTAAGATGCTGGTCTATGATTGTGAGGTGTTCACCAGTGTGCATACTGTAACTGTAGCAGAGGAGTTTGATACAAGAATGAAGCTGGTCATGGAAGCCAGTACTCACAAGGCTGAGAAAGCAGCAGAACAGTGGAAGAAGAATCACCCTGCTGGTATCAGCACTGGTACTGGTGGTTATCCACTGCCAGCACAATATCCTCCAACAGGTAAGCCAGCCAAGTATTGGGATGGGAAAAAAAAAGATCCATTTCCAGATTATGATCCCTCAAAAAAATCATCCAAGGAAAACTATTTGGATAACCAGTTTATCATGGATAAATGGGGCAAGAAGCCTGTGGAGGAGAAGATGGATGTGGATGAGACAAAAGACCTCTCAGATATTCCAAGCATTGAAGAAGAATTTGCTGCATGTTTAATAAGACTGGGCAATGAAGTGGAACAGGATACTATTGAAGAAGCATTGGGTGATCTGGATTATGCCAATATCAATAATGATGCTGTGGTAGAGGTCATTGTCAGCAATTATGGAGTCTATCATGCCAACTTCTTTGCTAAGTTACCAAAGTATCATGGAGATGAAATGTTCTTGGATACATTAGGAGAGGTGATAAGGCTCTATGAAGAAGTGGATGAAAGGAACTATCCATTTATCACAGACCTGATCCACAAGCTGACATTACTTGGAAACAGACTTGAATACACATTACAAAACAAAGAATTAATCACTTAATTATGGAACAAGTAGCTAATATCCCAAATCACCATAGCAGGTTCAAGGATTTGCCTTGGTATAAACTTGCAAGTACAACCTATGTGCTCATAGGAGGAGCAGGAGGCATAGGTTCATGGACTGCATTGCTAGCAGCAAGGGCTGGATTCAAGCTAATGGTTTATGATGCAGATGAGATAGAAGAGCATAACCTGGGAGGGCAGTTATATAAGAGAAGGCAGGTAAAGAAGCATAAGACAGATGCCCTCTATGAAGTAGTAGAAGAGTTTGCAAGTATTACTCTCATGAATTATTGTGAGATGATGGATGAGGATAGTCCTACTAATGCCATCTGTATTTCTGCCTTTGATAACATGAAGGCAAGAAAGGCCATGTTTGAGAACTGGATGAAGATATACAGCAATGATGCCACAGCCCTGTTCATTGATGGCAGGCTCAATGCTGAACAGATGTGGATTTATTGTGTCCCCGGAGGAAGAAAGAGTAAGGGTAAGCAGGATGCATATAAAGGGCTGCTCTTTGATGATTCAGAGCTGGCAGATGAACCCTGTACTGCAAAACAAACCTCTCATTCAGCAGCCATGATAGCCTCTCATATCATAGGATTTCTCACCAATCACATGACCAATGTAGCAAATAATACAAGTGAGAGGACAGTTCCTTTTGAGTGGACATATTTTACTCCAATGGATTTATTAATTGTCAGCTAAATTGAAACACTATGGACACAGTACAACCAATTACAGCAACACAAGCAACTCCCACAGCAGTCATAGAGCCTGTCATAGTGTTCACAGAGATGAGGATTCCTACATCAGATCAGGTAGTAAGCACTGAGCAATCTGGTGGGACTAACAGGATTTGTACCTCCCTGTCTTCAGATAATGAGTATATTCCCATCCACTCCCTTTCAGAGGGTGAGTTAGTGAGGAGGGGGGATCACAAAGTCCTGATCTATAAGTTTCATGTGCCGGCTTCACAGCTTCAGAGTCACAAGTACAATGAATTCTGTGAAGCCCTGCGCCTTGATATGAGGCCAAGGGAGCATTCTTGGTGCAGGTACAGGCATAGCAGTCATGAAAGTGATTATGTAGCTAATAAAGGCACAATCATCTTCAGGAGTAATCCCACAGTGCCCATGATGATGATGGCTGTGAAACATAAGTACCTGTTTGACATTGCTCCAAAGGAGAGAGACCTGAGTAAGTTTGCTCTTGTTATTAATAATGATTTCATTAATGATGCAGAGCATTTCAAGGTATACAGGAATGTGAACAAGCTCTTCATTGAGAAGATAGCTGATAAGATTGATATGGTCTATACCAATAATATCATGTCAGTTCTCTTCAATGATAAGTCATTCAAGCCCCCTAAGTTCCTGACTATTCAGCAATCACTGGATTATGCCAATAAGATGAATGGTATCTTAAGTGAACACTTTAAAAAAGAAATCTATGGAGCTAATACTAGGAGAAGATGAATTTTGGATAAGTAGTAATACACCTTCCAGCAAGAACAGCAAGGTGTGGACTGGCAAGTTCCTTGTCTATTCCAAAGTAGCAGCAAGGTGGATCAGGGTTACAAAAAAGGAGTGGGTAGACCAAAGGTTGAGATTCATATCTCAGTTGCATGGTTTATCTGCTCCTTATTATATTGAGTTCACTTTCTACAGGGATAGCAGGAGAAGATTTGATTATACTAATGCCTCACAAATTGTCACTGATACAATGGTAGAACATGGATGGTTACAAGATGATGATGCTGACAATCTCAAACCCTATTACGGAGACTATGTGCTGGATAAGCACTTTCCCGGAGTCAAAATCAAAATTTTAAAGACAAAACCAATTCATTATGTCAACATTCAGACACACAGAAGCTCAGGTAGCCAGCTATCATGCTGACCCAAGAATGAATCAATCAGGGTTAAAGATCATTGCACAGGAAGGAATTCAAGCCTTTCTCCGTAAAATGGAAGAAGCACTAAGAGAGGAGGAGTGGTATAGTGAGAAGGAGCATTTTAAAATTGGCAAGGCAGTTGATTTCTCACTATCTCAGGGTGAGGATCAATTCTATCATGCCTATCATTTCTCCAATGCAGCTACTACTCCAAGTGGAGCAGTGCTGAGTATTACAAGAAAGGTATTTGAGTGGGCACTCATAAGAAAAGAAGGTCAGGCTAACAGGATAGATGGCTTTGACCAGTACAGGGATTTAATCTATGAAGCCTGCAATACAGTGGAGACCATGAGGGATGGAAAGCTGGAGACAGGGTATTACATGAAAAGAGCAGCTCCTATCTGGGAAGAGGATACAAGGTGGCTCACAGTAGCCAAGAATGGAGGCACTGATTATTTTGGAGAATTAATTGAGAACTATGGCAAGGTGATATTGTCAGAGGAAGAGGGAGATATCATCGTAAAAGTAGTCAATAGTTTCAAGTCACATCCTCACACATCCAGGTTTTTCCTTGAAGAAGAAGGAGTGGATATTGTTTACCAGATGCCATTATTTTTTGACTATGAAGGAGTAGCCTGTAAGATACTACCTGACATGATGAGGATAGATCATAATGCAAGAAAGGTATATCCATTTGATTTCAAAACTCATGGAGGGGATATCCTGTCATTCATCTTAGCTCTCAGGGCAAGAAGATATGATATTCAGGGTAGCTTCTATAATTATGGAATATGGAAGAACCTTGCCACTATCTCCAATCTCATTGGTAAGGACATTGAGGGCTACAGGATGGCAAGTTTTGCTTTTCTGTGTGAGTCCACCAAGTATCCGGGAACTCCTATGGTATTTGTCATGACTGATGACATGATGACACAGGGAGTCAGTGGTGATGGTAAGAAGCTCATGGGATGGAATCAGGCTATGGCAAGATACAACCTGTGGAGGAGACATGAATTCTCTTTGGAGAACAGGTTTGCTGAAACCAATGGAGTAGTGTTCATGGATCAATTTTTTGAGTACACTGTAAATATCTAAGTCAATGAAAATACAAATAGGAGAAGTCTACATGGGAAAGATCATTCAGGATGATATTGAAATAAGAGTGCCTTCCCTGTATCCAAACAAAACCCGTAAATACCTGCTGCCATGTCTTAAGGAATATGGTGATGAATTCATGTTCAGGATAAATAATGTCTTCAAAATAGCAGCAGGAGTGGCTGATATTGTTACTGACAATTGTGGTTTTACCCATGAGAAACATATCTTCATGCTGCTGGATAGTAAAGTTGCCAGCTCTTTTTTCATTGGTTTCCTTGACTGGATAAAAGAGCAGGAGATGTATGAGGATGATTATGTCTTTGGCAATATTCAAAAGTCAACTTATCATATGGTAGTCATAAGATTTCCTGAGAAGTTCTGGGGGTCTTTGGATGATTTCAAAGATGGCAGCTATAGCAGGATGTATAGTGCTGAGACCATTCAGAAATTCTTCAGGGAGTATCCAGATGTCATAAAAGTTTTCATTAAGGAGCATAACTATAAAATCAATTTTGTCACTAAAACTCTCAACAGGAAATTTGGCACCAATCTTACTCATCAGGATGCTGAAGACTGGGATGGTGAGGTTGAGTTAAAACCAGATGATAAAGAAATATTCAATCACCATTTAAAAAAGAAAGACAATGGCACTAACAGTAAGTAAATTAGACATCAGCAAGTCTGAATTAATGGTTATAGTTATGGGCCTCCAGATAGTTCTGGAGGATACCCAAGCTGAAGTTAAAGGAGTTAAGTTTAATACCGCAGCCCTGAAAGCTCTCAAGGAGATAGAGACTGCTGCTACCTCTGCTCTTAAGAAACTGGCAACAGTCACCAATGATGGAGTCATGTTTGCACAAATTGAGCCTTTTAACCCCGGAGATGAAAAAGATTTTATTGAACCCCAAAAAGAATAGTCATGGAAAAAGGAAAATATTTTGTCTGTGGTACTGGTAATGATGACATAGCTCCTGATGATGACTATGCCAGTATGTTCTTTGAATCTCCTGACTTTAGGATTAAAGTAATGCCTTCTAAACCTTCACGATTAAACAAATATTTTATGCCCCAAATACAAAAGTTTTCCGCAGAGCAAATCAAAGAAGCACAGGATTGGCTGAAGGCTAACATACCTACCCTGTATATACTGATAGAGAAAGCCCTCCATGATGAGATAGCTTATGACCTGTATGACATGTACTTCAAGGTAAAACAGGTAGAGATGAAACTCCAGCCTAACCAATTTGTAGTAGGAGTTGAATACAAGGATGAGAACAAGGTTAAGACTGGTGATGAGCCAGTCAGCCTCTCCTTCTGGAATCCTCATGCCCAAGGTCAGTATAACACATTTGCAAAAGATGTATTACTTCACATTTTAAGCGATAAAAAATGAACTTCAAAGATGTTCCCCTGCCACAACACATGCAGGGATTACTCAAAGATGAGAGGGGATTTCCTATCCCCTTCACAGTACTGGTGGATGCAAAGAAGGTCACCCACTTCAAGATCAATGACAGCAGGAAAACTGATTTCTGTATAGAGCACAGGCTATGTATTATCTGTGGTGTGAAACTGGTGAGGGGGAACATGTGGTTCATAGGAGGACAGTTATCAGCCTTTCATCCACAGGGAGCTTTCAATGATCCTCCTGTTCACTATGATTGTGGTAAGTATGCCTTGCAGGTATGTCCTTACTTAGCTTACACACAGTATGCTGCCAAGGAGATTGATGCTACTAAGGTTGCACCTGAAAGTAAAGGCACTATGGTATTCTATAATCCCACACAGGACATGGAGAGGCTTGAGTTCTTCTGTTTTGTGCAGGGATGGAATTATAAGATCACCACTGGGCCTTTAGGGGTGGATAGGTTTATCCAGCCTGAAAAGCCTTACTATAAGATAGAGTATTGGAAGGATGGAAAGCAGATAACCTTAAAGCAGGCCAATGATCTGCTTGAAGCTAAAGACAAAGAAAGTTATTTACCTTATCATTAAAAACATATACTATGATAATCGGAATATCTGGCAAAAAAAGACATGGTAAGAACCTTGCAGCTACTATCATTCAGCTATTGATCTATGCACAGAAGAAAGGTTATGATAACAGGTTTGTAGAAAGCTGTTGTACAGACACTAATCTTGACAGGGAGCTTATAGCAATTAATTCAGGATGGGAACAGGTGTCATTTGCTTACAAGATTAAGCAGATAACTGCTTTTGTACTTGATACTTCTGTAGAAAAAGTGGAATTCATGAAGGAGTATGACCACATTTTCTCTCCTGAATGGAATGATGTAGGAGGTACTCCCATGACCATGAGAAAATTTCTTCAGAAAATTGGCACTGAGGCACTGAGAAATACAGTCCACAGGGATTTCTGGGTCAATGCCCTGTTCAGTGGCTATAAGCTGACATCCAAGGCTAACAAGGAGACAATAATCACCTGTGATGCCACTCCTATCATTCATGCCACTCACAGGTACAAGATAGCAGCAGGAAGGATTCCGGGGCTTAAGGTGGATATATTCACCAATGAGCCTACTTACTCCTATAATCAGATCAGTGAGGTTGAGGCATTCCCCAACTGGCTTATAACTGATGTCAGGTTTCCTAATGAACTGGAAGCTATCAAGAACAGGGCCAGTGGAAAGGTTATCAGGATAGTCAGACCCAGTGAAGGAAGTGATACCCATGAAAGTGAGACTGCTCTTGATAATCAGAAGGAGTGGGATGCCTACATTGTCAATGATGGCTCTATTGCAGATTTGATATTTGCTTTAAAAGAAACTCTCAAACACTTTAAAATTTTGCTATGACAGAAGAGATAAAAGATTATCACAGGTACACTACACTGATGAGGAATGGATTTTATGACAAGCTCTTCTTTGCAGATAAGCTCTTTGGGGGCTGGAAGACTATGCTGGATTATGGTTGTGCTGATGGATTTTTGACCAAGATCATAGCAGAGACATTTCCTGACAAGACCATCTATGGCTTTGATGATAATACCAATATGTCAGCCATGATGTCTACAGGCTCAAATCCTGCCAATGCCTACTTTACAGGTGTCCCTGTCAAGACTGATGTGCTGCTATTATCTTCTGTCATTCATGAGGTATACAACTATAAGAAGCCACCAGTGCAGGATTTCTGGGATTATGTATTCCGCAGTGGATTCAGGTACATTGTCATAAGGGATATGATCTGGAGAGCCAAGGATGAATATCCCAACACTATGGTGAAGGCACAGAGTAATATCATCAGGTGGTGTGAGGAGAATTCTTCACTGGGTGAGCTTCACAGATATGAATCCATGTATGGTTCACTATCAATGGTCAAGTCCCTTGTGCATTTCCTGCTCAAGTACCTGTATATGTCCTCTCCTAACTGGAATAGAGAACTGAAAGAAGACTATCTGAAGTTCAATTACATTGACCTGCTGGAGATCATACCATCAGAATACAGGGTAATCTACCAAGAGAACTATAAGCTGCCTTATCTTGAATATAAATGGGAGCAGGACTTTGGTATTACCAATATCAGAAGCGATACACATACAAAAATCATCTTAAAACTACGAAAATGATACAAAAAATATCAGCCAAAATAGTAGCAGACTCTATTAGTCCTCATGGTAACAGAATCAGTTCCCTGCTCTGTGTAATGCCAAGGTTTATCCTCTCAGAGATTAACACTCACAGGTTATTCTCCCGCAATTCAGCTTCATCAAGGGCAGTGCCATTTAAGATTATGACCAACAGAGTACTGGAAGACCCTTTTACCCCTATAGCATGGCAGAAGGATCACAATGGCATGCAGGGAACTGAATACATTGATATTGATGGTAATGATGCTATATATCCTCCCGCAGATTGGTTAGAAGCCAGAGACTATATGGTAGGTATAGCTCAGGAGTTAAATGCAGATGGTGTAACCAAGCAGCTATGTAACAGGCTGCTTGAACCCTTCATGTGGCATCAGGCTTTAATCACAGCTACAGAATGGAGGAACTTCTTTACTCTCAGGTCTCCTATATATAGGTGGAGCAAGGATATGATTGATCTTAATACTTACCGCAGTAAGAAAGATGTGCTGGCTGCTATGAAAGAAGCAGGAGTTAATACCAGTCACATAGAAGCTGCTCCTATACATCAATGGTTACAGCAAAACAGTGGAGGTGCTGAGATACATTTATCACTTGCCTGTGAAGCTATCTGGGATGCTATGAATGAGAGCAAGCCCAAAGAACTAAAACCAGGAGAATGGCATATTCCCTTTGGAGATGATATTGATGAGAATAGATTAGCTAATCTGGTTTATGGTTCAGAGCCTAAAGAAACATGGTTTGATCCTTTGGGTATCACTCATTACAAAGTCAAGATAGCTACTGCCAGATGTGCAAGGACAAGTTACATCAACTATGAAGGCAAAGATGATTATGCAGCAGACTTAAAACTATTTGATAACCTATCCAAGCAAGAGCATTGGTCACCCTTTGAACACTGTGCCAAGTGCATGACCAAAGATGAGTATGCAGCCTTCACTCATACTATTCCTATCCGCAGAAATGGTGCAGTAATTGGACAGAGTATAGATGAAGGCTGGTGCAGGAACTTTAAAGGATTTATCCAACTTAGAGCTATCATGGAAGGTGAAGTTTAACTTAAAACCTAATCACTATGAGATACGAAAAAGTATATACCATATTGGACAAGTCACAGTTAGAGTCAAGACTAAAGCAACAGTTAAAGCGCAGGGAGATCATGCTAAAAAATCACAAAACAAGAATGGCTAATGTCAAGAACAGGATAAGGAACTTAAGACAGATGATCTCAAGGATAAAAGAAGACAGGGAAATAGAGATCAGGGCAGTAGCAAAGATGGTGGAGGAATTCATGGATGTTGAACTGAACTCTGGAAGGAGAGTAAGCACAGCTATCAGGGACAGAAGAACTATGGCAAGGAATATTTTTTATAAATATGGACTGGAACATGGATTCAAAGGCCCTGAACTGGCAAGATTCACAGAAGTGGGAGAGCCTTACATTATCACCACAAGAAGAAGGGAGTTTACTAAATCCTTTAGAACTTGTCATGAGAATAAGGAGGCTTGGTCAAATTTCTTAACCTTTTTAAAAAATAATCAGCATGAGCCAGATAATAATAATCAACCATCAGGGGATAGAGTGTAATGATCCCACAGAATGGTATAAGTTCAGAGAGTGGGTGGAGAACACCCAACTCTTTCATACTTTGGTCATGGCTACTAACAGGAGAGCTGAAGGTGTAGAGTATGAACACATCAGGACTCCTGATATGCTCTTAACTATTGAGAGTCATATAAAAGTGCATACATTTGATGACCTCCCCAAAGAGATGGTCTACCAGTTTTATATCAACTCTCCTTGGTACAATAATAATCAAACAATTAAAAATCTATTAGAATGAGCAAATTCAATGATGAACTACTGTCTGCGGAACAGTTAGAAAAAGAAATCAGTAACATAAGAGTACTGGATCAGTATGTCCTTGTTAAGCAAAAGATGGTGAAGAAGAAATCTGCCATCATCATGGATGCAGCCAGAGACCAGAAGCAGCAGTTTGACTACTCTTTTGAGGTGGTGGCTAAAGGCCAGAAGTGTGAGAGAGAGGGAATAGATATTGGAGATTTCCCTGTCTTTGAAGAGCATGTGCAATTCATGGGACTCAAGGTTATTGAGAAGACTGATATGGGCATGACCAGCCTTGTTCTTGTCCATGAGAACTCCATCATAGCTATTGACCTTTCACCTTCAAAAATTTAAGCCATGAATGAAGACCATAATGATTTACACGCAGGTGATATAGTAGAGTTCATAGGAGCTACTGATGAACAGGTAAACTTTGGCAACTGTGATGACCCAAGAGCTATACTCTCTATGGGTAGCAAATACAAGGTCAGGGAGGTAGAAGTCCATAGCTGGCATACTAAGATTACCCTTGCAGGATTCAAAGGAAAATTTAACAGTGTACATTTTAAAATAGTAAGACATGAAATTAATTGAATATCAAATTTTAGCCAGCAGAACCAGACCTGATCTTGGTGACAACTACAAGAACATTATGCACATGGATATGGGTATCATAACAGAGATAGGTGAACTCATGGACATCTTTAAAAAAGAACTGGCCTATAACAAGCCTGTTGACACTGTAAACCTGGGAGAGGAGCTTGCTGATATCTGCTGGTACACAGTCAATAAGCTGTCATTGGGGAGTATGTCAGCTCCTCTTGTTCCAAGACTGGTCTGTGAAGGTAAAATCAAGGTAATGGACATCTTATTTTGCTTCAGGACTTACATGACACTGACAGATTCAAAGAAGGAGTATTACCTGCTGGATGTTGTCTACACTATTGCTTGTAGCTATGGTCTTGATCTGGGAGAAATCCTTGCTGCTAATATCAATAAGCTCAAGGTGAGATACCCTGATAAGTTTGATACTGACAAGGCTCTTAACAGGGATCTGGAAGCTGAAAGGAAGGTTCTTGAATTACTTCATGGAGAGCTTAACCAAAAGGATTACATTCATTCTGAAAGTCCAAAAATGGGAGACATAACCTAAAAAGTAAAAACCATGTGGGCAGCATTAGCAAAAGCAAAAAAGGAGATTGTACTGAAAGGAATAGATACCAGTCCAAGCTGGAAAACCCCAAGGTATGTCAATAAGACTTTCCCTGTAGGAAGTGAGATAACAATCTCCAAAGGAAAGAATGAAAAATATGCCTTGTGGTATGATGGCATCTGGGATTTACATGAGGATTACGTTGGAGAAATCATTCACATTTATTCACATTCTTAATTCAACTACAATGAACAAATACTGGAAACAAAGATGCCTTGCTGCTGAAGACTTTATTGAAAAGTCTCCCTGTGATCCTGATATCACTGATGCACAGACTGAGGCTTATGAGAAGTGGAAACTGATAAGGGATAACATTCCTCTGGGCAGTGATGATAGTGGTAACTTCTCAGTAAGCAGAGACCAGATATACTTATGGTTAGCTGACTTTGCATTGCAGTATCACCAGTCACCAAAAAAGGATATTGCCAATGATGCAGAGGAGTTCCTGTCAAAGAAGCTCAAGGAATAAAATAGGGTATCTTTAACCTTTAAACAGATGGTTATGAATCAGAAAACTTACTACATCATAGCAATCATAGTAGGAGTGGCACTCATCCTGCTTTACTTTGCTATCTTGGCTAATGCACAGGGGAATAGTGCCTCCCAGTTGAGAACCACTGTCAAAACAAGATTAGTTAAAGTAAATAAAAAAGGCTGTATTGAAACACCTCCTGTTACTACTCCTACTCATGATGTCATGCAATAAGGTTGTGGACAATGTGAGGAACTCTAAGTGTGAAATATGGTCAGTCCAGAATATCAGCATTGGTAAGATGGAGGACTTTGGTCACCTTGAAGTTCAAATAGAGACTCCAAGAGGATGGAGTGGCTTCTATGGTATTAGCTACACCAATGAACAGCACAGGCTTATTAATGACAGTACCTATCTGTTGATTTACAACCTTACAGAGTACTTAGCTGGTGTTCCAAAGGGAGAAGTAGTCAGGTTCAGGTGCAGAATTTTCAGCAGGAAAGACAAATCCATGTTTATCACTCCCATAGAAACACTTACAAAACCATGAGTACCTTCATGATGATTGTCTTATTACTGATAGCAGCCAGTGTCTATAGCCAGCAAAAGCAATATGACCATGCTGATACTGTTATACAGTACAAGGATGCACAGATAATAATAGTCAAGAATAAGAAAGATACTATCTACTATGACAGGCTGAAGAAGAACATGACCATTGTGAAGACTACTGAAGTGATGATAATAAGAAATAAGCGTAAACTGAAAAGAATAAGACAATGATAAAAAAAATAATCTGCTGGCTCAAAGGACACCAGTGGACTTGCCATGCAATGAAAGGCATCAAACCTACCCCTGAACAACTACAGTCTCTTGAAGGATTTCTGGATTATGCCAGAATGTATTGCTCCAGATGTGGAGCTATGAGTAAACTGAATAAAAAGTTGTAACCAAAAACGTGCTGGAGAACACGCTAAATATACTCAGATATATATGCGTAAAGTTTTATTGCCTCTCATTGCCCTTACATTACTTGTAAGTTGTAAAAAGGATGTCCTTGAAGAACCAAAACCTACCAAATCAGAGTCAGAACAATTAACGTCAAACAAAGTTAAAGCTCATGACAATAGTTTGTCCTTTATAATTAATGGACAGCTTGTCAATGCAGAAACTTTTACCATTGAACGCATTGGAGATTTATTAACCATTCGTGGATCAAGGGTGATTAACTCTGCTGTACAATATGTAGAAAGTTTAACTTTGCGCATTGATGGTTATAGAGGTAAGAAAGGTATTTTCCTAATTGGCTCTCCTGATGGGTGGGGTAATCCAGTGGTCTCTACTACTACTGCATCATATAATTTTACATTTGTTATTCACCCACCTTCCAGAGAAGGCATTTTCATAATCAGGAAAGTGAAGAAAAGAAAAGATGGTGAAGTGATTACCGGAACTTTCAGAATCATATTTGGAGCAAATGGCTTTAATGACAGAGTATTAACTGATGGTCATTTCTCCCTTTTTATACCAAACCCTTAATCAATAAATTTTATAGCCTCAACCTGTATGGTTGGGGCTATTATAATAAAAAAGATCAATTATGATTACCAGAACTGAACCAAAATATTGCACTACCTGTAAAAAGTTACAGGATGCGCATAAATCTCTTGATGTTGAAGCTACACCCAGACCCGGAGACCTATCTATTTGTCTTTACTGTGCTACATTATCCAAGTTTGATGAGGACTTGAATTTAATTCCCCTGACACCACAGGAGTTAGAGGATATAAAATCCACTGATGCCGGAGCCTATCAAGTAATGATGAAAGCTGCAATACACATTACACAACTAATAAAAAAAACTAACCATGAGTGACACAATACCAAAATTCATTGTAGCAGAGGTCAGCAAAACCTGGATACCGGGAACACCTATCAGTGACTTACTAAGCCAGAAGTTTGAGAAGGTCATCAATGTGAATGATGAGAGAGGGTATAGCTTGAAGGAATGGAAGCTAAGCACCACTATTCATAATAATACACTGACTGAAACAATTATTGCCATCTTTGAAAAACAATAACCATGAATAAAGACTCAGTTAAACAACAGATGGATGACTATCCGGCACTTGATATTTGTGATGCCCTTTTTGAATGGGCGAATGAAAAGGATAAAATGACTATTCATAGGGGTGAGTTTTTGGAGTTGTCTAAAAAATTAGCTGGCCTTTTTGCTGCCGCCCCTGCATACAAGGGAGGGGATTGGATGGCACTGGTTGAAGCTAAAAATGAATACATAAAAATCCTATCAGATGAATTGGATGATGTTTTCGGGATAGCTCATGCACATGGTTGGAGAAGTAAATTAGCCAAAGAGGGTCAAGCGGCAAGAAATAAAATTGCAGAATTAGAAGCAAAGCTAACCCCCATCACTTAAAAATAATAACAATGACCAGAGATGAGATTAAAAAGCAGATAGTGGAGTATATGAAAATGTATGTACCAGATGGTGAGCCTATTGGTGCTGAAAAAATAATGCAATTAATTGAATCCGAATCCACCCCATACAAGGGAGATGAAACAACAATTAATAATTTAAATAGTACCGTTATGCGGTGGATTGAAAAATATATGATTGAAGATTACGGGAGACAAAGATGGAATAAAATGACCCGTGAAGAACAAGCTATAATATTGCAAAACTTTCTGAATGACCTCGTAAAAGCAATTGAGAAAATTCGTGAAATAAAACTTAAAACACCTATATGACTGATCTCAATGACATCAACAAGGAATTCATATTCCACCTGATTGACACCACATGGAATCATGCCTATCAGGATAAATCTGTTCCTTCAACTATCTGGGCAAGTGAAATACTTCAGGAGGCTATAACAACTTATGTGCCCCAGCAACAAGAAGGAATTCAAAGATTTAAAATGCCAGTAGACAAGCAACTGCTTGATATGGCACTAATATTCAATGATGGACACCTAGATCCTATTAAACTGGCAGATATGGTAGCCATGTGCCAGTTTATACTCTACAGGCTACATGAAAACGGAGATATAAACATTCCTTCATCACAAGAAAAAGAATAACAATGACACCAATGGACAAATTAAAAGAAAGCCTGAGAAAAATGAGCAATGCAGGCCCTATCAGACCTTACCCTTACCCAAAAAGAGATGATCCTTCTTCAGCACTAAGCATCATCACACAGCATACACCTGACTTTGTGGAGGGTGATGAAGATACAAGGAAGGTAGCTCACTTCAGTGATCTTGCCAGTTTACTGAGGATTGAATGGGTAAAGAGATTCACAAAAGTCAAAAACTTTCACCAACTTTCCATTAACCTGATCTCTTCTGATCACTGCTTGCTCATAGCTGAATACAAAGGAGGCAAGGAGTGGTATGTAGTAGGTTACATCACACAGGTAGGACTGGGATTACCTATATGGAAACCATCAACAAAAATTTCAAGATCATGAAACTAAACATCATTAACAGGACAGCAGGAAGCTATAATGAATCTGTAGGCATCTCTGAACAGAGGGCTGATGAATTATCTGATCAGCTTGATGTTATCATGGCAGAGCTTACCAGCAGAAAGCAGACAGTGTATGTCTGTGACATCATGGAGCAGATTGCAAGGATAAGTAATAACATTGAGGAGGTCATTTACTGTACTATTAACCATTGCAATTGGGCTATGGTATCCAGAGGAATTGTATATTGCCCAACAAAAAAGAAAAGACATGACACCAAAACCCCTGATAGTAACTAAGAAGGGGGTAGTAGTAGTGCTGGAATCCAAAGCTCTTAGATGCAGACCTACAGTAAGAGGGCCAATTTTTCTCTACACTAATATTAACTCTGAGGATACTGTACTCTATTATCAGTACACACATGAAATTGTTTTAATTGCTCACTTCAAAAAACTAAAGCAATGAGTAGATTTGACAGCGAAGAATTTGACAGGATGTTTAAGCTCAATGAAGAGGATGATATCTATGAGGACATACCTGTAGATGATCCTGAAGAGGATAACTTACCTATAGCGAAAGAGAAGGTCTTTGTTACTGCTCCTGTGGATAGGAGTGGGAGATGTCCCTGCTGCAATGAGAACTGGGATGGGGGAGATATTCTTGAACAGCTATCTAAACTAGACATATTCTTTATGATACCTAAAGAGGCTAAGAAGATGGCTGAGAAATATGGATGGACAGAGTGGGAGAAGAAAAGATTTTCCAATGTGATAGGAGTGGAGTTTGAGAAGCATCTCCAGAAGACCAACATGGTGCAATGTCCTAAGTGCAGGCATGTATTCAATGTGGTAACTGGTCAGCATTTCAGGTCACTTAATGAGGCAAGGAATAACTTGTATGAATGATAACTGAAAGCCCCAGAATCCACATGTATATCCATGCTAGTTAATTGAACAAAGGACTAGGCTAAGTGGTGAAGTGCTGCCCATAACTAAATTACATAGGCATAAGAAGGATGGATGGGGCTTTCTGAATTTTTGGGTTATCTTTACTGTGCTGGATGCGTGGCAATAATTTGTATGGGATCGCTTAAATAGCATTTAGGCAATGATACATGCAGATATAAAAAAAAAGGTCAGCAAGTAGAAATACTGCTGGCCTTTTTTATTTTTTTGATTACCAATTACTTAGTCTTTGGCTTGTTCAGCTTCTTCTGTTGGGAAGGTGTTGGCAGTTCCTTCTTCAGTGTCTTATTGATTTCTGATTCAAGCATGCCTTCCTCCTGAAGCTCTGCCCTTCTCTCTGCCCTGTCTCTCCTTGATTTCTCACTGGCCTTCTTACTTGATGACTTGAACCATTCATCAATGGAAGACTTCTCAAATTGTTTCTCAGTCAGGGCTTTAGTACCCAGTGTTTCAATATCTTTAAAAATCCCAGGCAGGAAGACTTTCTTACTCTCAATGAGAAACTTGTTCTCACCAGCATGGATACCACTTGGGATGATCTCCTTATCAGCAAGATAATCTCCAAAGGATTGAACCCACTTATCAATCTCTTTATAATACCTGATCACTCCATTAGAGCCAATGATATTATTCCAAGCATCAACTGGGTTTATATACTGGCCTGCCTGTGAGGATAACTGCATGAACTTATTCATGTACAGATTATGCTTGGCCCTATCATCAGCCAGTTTCTGCTTGTATGCCTTCTTCTGAACCTCTGTCATCTTCTTCATTGCCTCTTTCTGTTTCTCCTTATCATCATCCCACCAAAGAGACTTGACAAATATCATTCCTGCTAACCACATTAATTGTATAGCTAAGTCAGCCATGTTAGCCCTCATGTTAGCTGCATCCTGCTTATCAAAGTTCTTCTTACCTACCCATGACTCAAAGGACTTATCTGAGCCAATGAGTTGCTTGCCAGCTAACAGGTTAATAGGCATACCAATTGCCTTCTTGAAAAGCTGTAAGTTAGTATACACGATTTCCTTTATGATATCAAGGAAGTTAAATGGCTCACCTTTATTTGGGCCTGTAAAGTGTCCTATTATACCTCCTCCCAAGCCAAAGAGCAGACCTGCAACAGGCCCACCAGCTATGGTAGCTACTACACCAACATGGGTGAATGCACCTGCTGCTCCATAACTCCAGTACTTACCCTTGTAACCAACAGTACCAGATTGAATATCATCCTGCTCAATAGCAAAGCGAGAATATATCTGCATAGGTAGCCATGTTTTGAACATAGCAAGTGCCTTACCAGCAGCATTGGATTTCATCATCATACCTCTTAGCTGATCATAGTTACCATGTGCCTTAACAAGTGCCTTGTTTAAACTCTCTTTAAATACCAAGTATTCTTCCCCTTGAAGTTTCTCCCAGTTATTGATGTTTTCCTCTGTTCTAAAGTCAGCAGTTAAGTTCCCATCTTTATCCATAGCATCCCATACACTTGACTCAGCTCCACTAATGCCCTTTATCTTCTTAGTCCTTAACATGGCAATCATGATAGGAGATTGGTTAATGAACTCTACTCTCTGGTTGATCTCATGAGGCCCAGTCCAAGAGAGTCTATTGGCAAAAGACTTATGGGAAGACTTCTGGAGTTCATTTTTCATATCCATCAGTACACTGTACCTGTCCATCAGCTTCCTGTTTTTCCTTGAAGCCCCTGCCTCTATGAGGCCAAAGCTGACATTCTTCAGGATAGAGACCTTGACCACATTATAAGCCGGGAATATCTCTTTGGGGTCAAAGTGTTCCCCCATTGCAGCCAGAATCATATTAGAGGATAAGCCTTCAAGGAAGTTAGTGGAAGCTGAGTTGACATTATAACCAAGTCCCAGTGTCCTTAACCATGCTATGAGGTTATCAAAAAGGGCTGTAGCAGTCCTTGCCCTGCCCAGTGTGCTTTTTATCTTAATGAGTTCAGCTATTTTATCAGGATCAGTTTCATGTGCAAGAAGCTCTTCAATTTCATTTAGCTTCTTTTTTTCTTCTGCTGAATAGATGTCAGCACCAATGGTAGGAATAGCTCTCTTAATCCTCAGACTTGCCTGTTCTGACTGAAGTTTCTTCACTCTATCCTGACTTGGGTTACCAGCCAGTTCATTTTCAATTTCCTGTAGCCTTGCATTAATCTTCTGTACTCTCTTGCTGGCAACTCCCTGCTGTCCATGTACACCACCATGCTGCAAGCCATAGTTATCCAGCACTACTCTCTCAAACCAATCTTCCATTTGCCTGTTGGCACTGGTTCTGTATCCATACTGCATGATCTTATCTTCAGGATTCTTCCTGTTCCTTCCTATGTTAGTAGTAGTAGGCTTGAGGATACTCTCATAGTGCTTCTTCATTATTTCCAATACAGGAAGAGCCTCCTGCCTTGCTGCATAAGCCATAGTCATATTGGAGAAGTACTTGCATATCTTTCCCAGGTCAAAGCTCTGTGACTGCACTATGGTATGTTGAGAATACTCCCTGATGTATTTACCTATCTGTACTACATCACCTGTCCTGTCTCTTAGCTTAGTTAATTGTTTTGCATTGGCTTCAGCAAGAGTAAGATTCACATGAAGGAACTTAGCCAGTGACAACAGGGAAGAAGTGTTCATGGCACTCAGAGGAATGTTAGTGAATCTCCTGATACTGTTTATTTGCTGATTCTTTGGCAGGTTCATGTTATACTCCTGTAAGAACTTGGTCTTTTCAATGGTCATTCTGTCATCTATGGCCCTGTGATTATTCTGCATGAACTGGTCATTGACCTTATAATTTTCTCTCTTAGTGATAGGATCAGTAACAGCATAGCCAACTTCACCCTGCTTCATTACTCCAAAGTCCAGCCTGATTCTCTCTATTAGTTTCTTGAAGGCTTCCCATAGGGAGGCCATTATTCCCAAATTCTTATCTGCTATCAGTTCAGCAGCAGTCTTCATCATAGCAGGCAGTGTATTGACAGCTATGCTTTTCTGCATACTGTAGGGCATGTTCTCCCTGATGGTCTCACATACCTCAGATACCACATCATGGAACTCAGCAAGGACAGGATTGGCTTCTATCTTTGCAAATTCAGTACTGTAAAACCCTGTAGAGACAGGAGTGCCTCCTTTGGTCTTGGTCTCTACAAAATCATATTTCTTGGTAGCTGTGTTTACCACAACATCAACAGCATTTTTACGGGGAATAAAAATATTAAAATCCATGAAGTTATTGGCCTTCTCCTTATTAAAGAAGATACCGGGAACACTATGATAGTCCTCAACTCCCAATAAAGGATTGTGATTATTATCCCACCTGACAATATCATTTTTACCAGCAGCAGAAATAAGTAGCCTGTCAGATACTCCTTCAATCTCCATTATTGTTTCAATAAAGGAATCTTTCTCTGACCTGAATCTGTCCAGTGCAACCTTCTGTTGAGCAACATGCTGGTCATAACCTTTCTTTCCCAGTATATCCATTAGTTCTTTCTGATGGGCTATAGCTTCAGGACTGGTAGCTCCTGATATCTCAGGGATAAGATCAGGATTCATAATAATGGTATTCTGTCTCTTCCATCTCTTATGTGCTTCAAAGGCTTTATTAACTGCTGTTCTCTGCTGGTTATAATCGATATAGGTCAGGGCATCCTTGAACTTCATGTCAAACTTATGCTTTGCAGTGTCACTGGCATCAAAGAACTCTTTAATGAATCTCCTGACCAAGCCTCCTGTTTCATTACCTTCCTTAGTAATCTCTTTGAATAGCTGGTAGGATGCTCCATTAATACCAATAATTCCAGATCCCCGCAGAGAGTATCCCATCCTGATAAGTTCCTTCTGCACCTTAGGATTCATCTCATCAATTTTGGTAGCTACATCTCTTGACCATGACAGCTTTCTTTCAAATGAATTAGCAAGATAAGTGAACATAACCTGTGGAAGGAGACCATTGGAAGAGAAGATACCCTGTGTGATATCCATAGTCCACATATCAATGAAGTGTGCATCCTTTAAGCCTGTCTCTGTATAGACAAGCTCCTCAAAACTAAACCTCTTATTACCATAGGTTCTCTTTACAGAGTAATCACTGTTGACAGCATTCTCAGTTACTTCCTGCTCTCTCTGGTTTACCTTACTCTGGTTATATTCAGCTCTGAGTCTCCATTGTTTAAACTGGTTCATCAACTGTGGACTTTGCTTATAGGTAGCAGTGTATTCACCAGTTAAGGTCTTCAGGAACATCTCATCTTTAGTAAAGAAGGGATTGTCCTTACCCAGTTCAAATGTTCCAGCCAGTGAATAAAAGTCAATCAGCCTTTGAGCTTCCCTGATATCATCAATATTAGAGGAGTAGGTCAGGGTATTTAGTCTTGCCAAATCTCTTTCAACATAGAAGCCCACAGCATTGACATCTCTTAACTGTTCCAAATCATCAATCTCATCTATGATACCCTTTATCTGAAGTTCATAGCTTCCCTCTATCTGTAGCTTAAGCTCCCTTTGCAGCTTGTTAAGTGTATCCAGTTCAGCCTTGGTAAGATTCTTGCTCTTCTTCTTAGCCAGTACTGCATCATATCTTCTTTGATATTCCTGTAACTGTGTCTTCTTGAACTCAATAAATTGGGGGAATGCTCCCTGAAGTGGAGGCACAGTAGTGGAAGTGGGAAAGAAACTGAGGTCTTCATTATGCAGTGTTCCTGTATTGTTCATGAGATGCTCCTGATCTATCCTTTGTGCAGCAAAGGGTCTGGTAAAATCAGGATGTCTCAGGAGTTCCTGTTCTGTGTATTGTCTTCCTTTATAGTTATATGTACACGCTGTAGCCATTAGCAGATTTTTTCTTTATTACTTAATGAAGCTATATAGGAACTGACTGAATCACTGGGGGAAGGACTGAGATCAGTAAGACTACCATCACGAAATAAATTATTCTCATCAAAGTATCCTCCTTCAGTGGTATTATCCATGTTACCCATATCCCCATGTTGCATCTGGGTGGGATCAAATTCTTCTTTCTTATTCTCAGCCTCTATCAGTTCAAAGATATTGTTAAAAGCAACTTCAGCAGCACTCCCCGGAATAATATCGACACCCATAGCTGTCAGTATCTGGTGAATCAAGTCTCTGAATCTCTGTAAGGCTGTCTTATTTCCCACTGGAACAGAGTTGAGGTACTTCTGGAATTCCTTATTAGTAAGAGCCATAGTAATGAACTCTTTGAGATTCTTGAATCCATAGTACTTATTTATTTCTTCTTCTGTTAGTGGTTCTTTAGCATCCATAGCAGCCATCACCTCATTCAGTTCTGCTCTTGGTAACTGGTTTCTTAGCCTGTTATAGAGCATGATGAGATTGGATATATAAGCAGGAGCATCTGGTTTGGTTACCTGTGGATGAGCTGATTCCAGATTATCTACATAGGGCTTAATCTGTCTTACAGTAAGACCATGTACCAGTTCATGTACAAAGGTTTGAGCCAGTTGATTAGCATCACTTAATATGGCTTCCTTGATAGTGATACTGTTTAGTTCTGATGAATAAATTCCACGAGCATTGGCATATACCTTACCCCCATGTACTATTACTTCAGAAACAGTAACCTTTATGCCACTTGCAAAAGGAACTAATTGTCTTGCCAGTGGAGCAAAAGGAGTAGTACTGTTACCAATATTTCTGGTAATCTCAGTAACATCACCAGCCCTTATATTGAAGTCAGGGTATTCTGCAGTAGTATTATCTTTTTGTAATAACGGCTGTAACTCAGGCTTGAACTTCATCCTCGCATTGATAGAGGACACTCCTATATCCACAGCAGGCTGGTATTCATCCATGCCAAAAGCCCCCAGTACAGCAACCCTGTCATACTTTTTACCATCAAAGTAATAGAGCTGGAACTTCTTATCTCCCCTGCCTACCTGTGGATCATAAACTGATACAAAGGTGGGGTGTGTCTTATCCTTGAATACAAAAGTTCCATCAGGATTTCTGATGATGGCAGCAGCCAGAGACCTCATATCATACTTGGTCTGCACCCTCTCAGGGAAATGCTGGATATACTGCATGGTGAACCTGCTGACAAAGTGATCCTGAGTACCATCTGTAGCTTTATCTTTAAGCCCCAGTAGTTTTGGATTATCATCAAATCTCTTGTTATTTAGTCTCATGGCAAGGGAATAGCCCATTGCATCAAGGTAAGCCACAGGAACATACTTGACATATTGTATAGCCTCCTGTACTGCACTGCCAATATAAGCTGCCAGTATCATGTCCTGTGCCAGTGTCTTAAGGGTATAGGACTTATTACCTATGGTGGGAAGGGAAATCTCACTGCCATCAGGATTTTTCTCTGTCAGCATTACTGACATGGCATTATAGAGATACTGCTCATCAAATTCCTCTCCATCTGCATTGTTGTACTTGGTCAGTGAAGGCATGCCATTTTTCTGAATATCAAACTCAAACCTGTTAATAAGCTGATTAGTCTTGATATGTTCATCCACTGTCTTATTGCCTATCATGAATTTAATGGCTTTAAGATAAGCAGACAGTGAGAGATTCTCCTCAGTGTCAATAAATAGTCTTGACCTTTCTTTATTTACCTCATCATCACTAAGACCATTACTCTGTTCAGCAGCCAGGTACTTCTTGATATTCTGGAAGATATGCTGCTTCTTCTCAATATTACTCAGCTCCAGTGCCTTGTCCAGAGTAGTGACTGCAAGGATTTCCTTGAAGACTGCTTCCGCATTCATGCTATCATAAGGAAAGAATCTGTTCCACATGTTATAAGCTGTCATGACTCCATCAACACTGAAAGCTCCTGATAATGTATCAGGCTTCACCATGTACTTTCCTATGCTGGTATAGCCAAGCCTCTGTAACTCCTGTAACTTACTGTCAGGTAATCCTTCCTTATTAATATAGTCTCCTATCAGGTTGGAAGCTCCCTGAATGGTATCACTATCCACTCCTATTTTATTGAGCTTCTCCCTCTTGTCAATGACATCAAAGAAAGACTTGCCTAATCCCTTGGAATCAGTATTGATACTGGTCTGTATTCCCCTGATAGCTATACCATACTTCCTCATATCCAAGAATCTTTCCAGCACTGCCCTTTGTATCTCACCATCAGGTTTCTCTGCTTTGATAGCTGTCTTGAAGTTAGTATTATTAAGCAGGCTGTCAGTTACTCTTGCATGTTCAGCAGGATCAACATTATCCCATTTCTTCTCAGGATCATACTTGGCAATCAGTTTATCTATTACAGTCTGTTCCTTATTCTTATCATAGCCAGCTACAATGGAATTGATGTTCTTCATCTCCAGCACAAAGTCCTGTATAATGGGTTGAGAGAGAAAAAGAAAAGGAATGGAATCTCCATCTTCAGGAGATTTATCAATACCTGTAAGCATGAAGACTTTAAAGACATCAAGGGTCATATCATTGAGGCCAACCCATCCCATTACTTGTAGCTTTTCATTGTCCACTGCTATCTGCTGGGCTTCAGTTACCACCTCTGATATACTGCGTGAACCATCCTGTGTCCTGTTACCACCCAGTTCAGGATCAGAAGTAACATCACCAAACCTCCATATCTTATCAATGGTTCTCTTCTTTGCTTTTTCACCACCTTCAAGGTCATCTATCTGCTCCACTAACCTGATAGACTTGCCATTAGCTCTTGTCTGCTGTGCAAGGGAATGAAATACCACATCCAGTGAGAAAGCACCTGTAGCTATTTTACCTGAAGCTCCTGAGATTAGTTTGCTCTTCTGGTATTCATCATCCAGTGGAGTCCAGAATCTTCTTTCATCCTCACTCATACCAACCAGCTTAAGTTTCTCAATCTTCTTAGCTTGTGCTTCAGCATATTTAGTGTTCAGTACTCTTGCAATCTTGGCCTGTATCTTCTCATCAGGATTATTAAAAACTGCATGATTAATTTTAATAAGCTCATTCTGCATCAGCTTTTCAGTAATGCGGGAATTAAGCCTGCGGAGAAACTTATTCTTTTCTAAATCCTTATCATCATAAGCTGCTGATTCAAAGAGGTCACCAATCAGGTGAGTTTCAGCTATCCTTGCTCTGGCCTTATCCATTACATACTTCTTGGCTCTTGGAGTAGTAGCTTCATCATACTCTTTCTTTAAATCAGTCAGGTCAGTTTCCTGCATTTCCCTGTCAGCATCAAAGAGTAACTCCTTTCTATGCTTCTCCTGAAGCATTTCCACCTTGCCTTCTTTAGTGGTGTGTGTCCAGAACTGGTAGGAGTTTTCCTTATCCACATCAAAGTCCAAGCCCTTCTGCTTGGTGAAGTTCTTGGGGACTATCATGAGATCAGCACTCTGGGCAGGCAGGAATCCAGCTATCTCAATCTGTGAAGCTGATTGGTGACCTGATGTTGGAATTCTGAAAGACAGCATAGACAAGAGTTCCTTATCAAACATATCCTGCTTCAAGGTAAAACCCCCTCCTGCCTTCTGCTCAATGTAAATGTACTTGTCATTCACCTTCTTGAACAGGTCTATTAACTTGCCATCAGCCCCTTTGAATTTAGAAGCCATGAATATCTGTGCCTTCTTTATCACTCCATTCTTCTCTACAGTAGCAGTAAGATGAGTGCCATTCCATGCAGGAGTATAAATGATCTGTGATTCATCAACTCCTTTAAGGTCTTCCTGTTTCCTCTTGATCTGGAATCCTTCTTCACTACCTACTACAGAGGAAGTGCCTGGGAATTTCATCTTGATTATCCTGTTGGAGATAATGGAGTTCAGCATACTCTCATATCTATTACTATTAGATGAGGCCCATAGAGGAAGGTTGAACTCTCCTTCATCAGTAAGAGTTAAACCTTCAATATCCTGCAGGGGATATCCTCTCTTGATGGCCTCAGACTTTAACAGGTGTTGCAGCTTACCCATTGTCCTTTCCATATTGATGGGTATGCCATAATCATCAAGGCCAAGATCATCATATAACTGGGCCTTCTTTTCTTTTATCAGGTCAATGAACAGATCATTATAAGTCCTGTGCAGTTCTGCTCCTGTCACATCATTTCTTCCACCATAGCTGAAGTCTTTAAAGGTGATGATCTCATCCCCGAATAACAACTTCATTAACTGTGTTCCTAAAGAGATAGTGTCCTCACCTGTCTTACCACTCTTGAAAGGCACATCCTGCTGTATCCTGAAGTGCTTCCTGTCCAGTACTATCATTCCACCAGTATATTTTCCATTCTCATCTTTATTATGTATGGCTTTCAGTTCTACATCATTGGCAGTACCATCATCATTCCAGACATTAATAGGGTTAGTGACACCTCCTACTTTATTTGCACTCTGGTAAGAAGCTCTTACATTCATCTTTCTATTCTTCTGAATTTCCTCCATTTCAAGCCTGAGCTTATCAAGTTCAAAAGTCTTGGTAAGCTGAGGGATAAGAGGAAAAGCTGAACACTTGATATATACCACTCTCATCAAGTCCTGAGTATCATCATGCAGTCTTCCTGTATAAACTGGCTTCATAGGCTGCATGATCTTGGTGACAAGCTGGGCCTGCTTTGGAGTAAGAGGATCACCCTTCTCAAATATTTCTGCAGCCTGATTTAATTCCTCTTGGGTGATATCCATTAAGCCATCACCATTTTTACCCAAGCGGGATAAGATATCAAGATGCTCTTTCCATGTGGTATATTCCTGTCCATCTGAAGCATCAATATTTCTGTAAGGTGCTGCTCCCTCTACACCATATAGTCTTTCAAGATAGGCAATGTTCTCAGCCTCTACACCTTCCCTGTCTGCCAGCATAAGCTGTAGGTACTGTTCCTTGGCTGAATTAGCCAGTCCAGTTCCGGGAGCAATCTGGTTAGCCAGTCTCTTACCCACATTAGTAAAAGTGTCCCTGACCACCTGTACTATGTAATCAATCTCTTCTTCATATTCCTGTCTCTTGGTAGTTGGGTCTACCTTATACATCTGTGCAGGATCACCAATGATTGCCATGAAAGAATTGGAGGTAGATATCAGGTAATTCACAACATAATCTGTAGCTGCCATCCTTGCTTTCTGCTTATTATCTCCTCTGAATTTCTGCATGTACTTCCAGTCAAAGAACTGGAGAGCCATCTCCCCTTTTTCACTGGTTCTGGTAATGCCATCTGTTTCCCATACCTGAAGCTTTTTCTTTACCAGTACATCTACATACTTCCTGATAGTGTTCTTAATACCTTCCTTAATCTCTTCATTGGTCTCTAAGAACTGGAGGTTATAGGTCTGGGGCTGGCTGTAGATAAGATCAGCAAGATTATTACCACTGAATTTAAGAGTATTGAGTGCTGGCATAAACAGGAACATCCTTGCTCCCTTATCATAGGACTTCAGGTTAGTGACATGCCCTTTATTAGCATGACTGATCATCCTCTTTAGTTCTGGCAGGACTGTTTGCTCATATAATGCTTTCACTACCTCATCTGTTATACCTCCTTCTCCATTATTAAGATCAGCATTCCCAAGATTAAGTACAGCAGTGGTCATCAGTGTCATCACATCCTTATCTGACATGGTAGGAGAGAACATGGTTCCCATCCTCATAGCCAGATTAGTGCCGGGATATTTATTCAGGACTGCTTTACCATCAGCCTGAAGCTCCACTTCTCCTTGTGTGGTGTCCCAGAAGAATCCCAGTTTGTCAAGCTCATGGTCAGTGTCAGCCAACTTAGTGATCCCAGTATCCTTATACAGCTTCTTTCCCTGCTGTTTAAAGGCAGTGAGACCTATATGAGAGACTTGGAACAGTGTCCTGAATTTGGGGCTGCTCTTAAGCATCTGTAGCCACAGGGAAGGGCTTGAATAGGAGATGCCTTGCAAATTCTGAAGCAGGGCATGGTTATCAGGGTCTTTCAGTTCCAGTACTGTATCAGTAATAAATTTACGGGCTGTAAGGGCAAAGATGGATTTCTGACCATCCCTGAAGGCAAAAGGAGAAACAGAACTATTATACTTGGCATCTAAAGTAGCCAGTGAATTAATAACAGAATCATCCAGCAGGTTATCACCTTCCTCTGTGAAGTCATGGACATCACCTTCTTTATTTACCAGTACTCCGAGCTTGGTATATAGTATCCTGAACAGTCCATTAGCACCAGTGAACAGTTCCAGTGGAGACCTGCTTTTATAGTTATGATACATACCACTGTTTAACAGTTCTGATAATGTATCAGGCTGAAGAGTTATACCCAGTTCCTTTAACCACTTATCCACCTGCTCAGGATTTCTTATATCCTGTTTATTAAGCACAGCTACCTTGAACTTATTGTCTCCTAACTTTGTGACCTGATACTCCTGATTCTTCATAGTCAGCCCTACCCTTGAACTCCTGTTTGGCAGATTAGTGTTCAGCCAGTCCAGTAAGCCACCTATAGCTGTGATGGTCATTGTCTTCTCTTCTCTTGCGGGCTGGTTTCCTTCAGCTACCCTTGCAGGTGTCACTTGTCTTATAACAGGCCAGTAGGGTTCCATGTCAAAAGGAACTTGTTCAAGACCCTTACCTATCCATGATTCATACTGCTTCATCAGTTCCTTACCCTTCTCCCTGTTGAACAGATAGTGTCCATCAGCACCAACCTCTACTATATTAAGTCCTCTTTCAGTCAGGTTACCTCTCCACTGTTTTGCAATAGCATCAGCTACTCCATTTAAGTTAGTATCATATACCTTGGTAGTCCATGTGTTTGTTTTCTTATTTTCAGTGATCATGACAAACTTCATCCTGAGACTGGAACTATCCATCACTGTGACAAACTGGCTCTGCTGTTGTTTTGTTGCCACTTTAAGTCTTGCAATAGCATCCTTCATCCAAGGTGGGGGAACTTCCAATTTCTCCAGCTTACTTATCATAGTATCAAAATCAGCAGGAGTATCAGCCAGAGTCTGCATTAGTTTTCTCACTATCTCATCTGCACCAGTGTAAGCCCACAGGTCTAAGAATCCTGTCATCTCTTTACCCTCACTGTCAAATTTCCTTATCTGTCCAAAGAACCTTCTCATGGAATAGGTCAGCTTCTTCTCAGGAGATTGTGTAAGTACATCAGTAGAGAAGTCACCACCAAACATTATCTCTTCTTCTGTGGAGTTGGTCATGGGATTCTCTTCACTATAAGGAGTATCATTAAAGAATTCATTGGTGACCTTATCCTGTGTGATGCCAGTGTACTTTGCTACCCTGTTATAAGCCTCTTCCTGTAATACATCAAAGTTATCCCTGACAGCCTGTATCTTATCCAGTTTCCTCTGGTACACTGCAAGATTGCTTAGTGTTTCCTCATCAGCAGTCTCAGGAAACTCAGCTATCATGTTCTGACCAAATTCAAGACTCTCTTTATGTTCCTGTTCATAAGGAGCTATTATTGCATCAAAAGCTTTCTTTACCTCTGCATCCACCATAGCTTTTGTCACTGTTGCAGTATCCAGATCAACCATTGCAACAATCCTGTTATACATGAAATCCACTATATCAAATTGTTCAGATGGAGTGAGACCTGCTATTCTTAATAACGAGTTCTTTACATAATCTGTCTGTGCCTCTCCCATTGGGATAGGAAGCTCACTGACATCTTCTTTTTCTTTAGGGGCAACAGCAAGGTCTTCCATGCTTTCCCCTGTTTTGAATTCCTTTCCTCCTTTGATATGATTCTTACCCAAATCTTTCTTTGCTCTCTTATCAAACTCCTCCTTCATTTTCCGCTTTTTCTCTGCTGCTACTTCTTCAGGAGATGGTTCTTTCTCTTTAGGAGCTTCCTCTTTTTTAGGAGCTTCTTCTTCTTCTTTAGGAGCTTCCTCTTTAACTCCAGCTTCCTCCTTTGTCTGACCCTCCATCATATCCTTTCTGACTTCCTCATTAGTAGCAGCAATCTTTAGCTTATCTAACTTAGACTTTAATTCATAAGTAATGATGGGCTGTATATTGGTTACCCTGTTAGGTGCTGCTTCAGTGCCAATGTTAAATGACCTCACATTAGTCTTGATCCTGTCAAGCAAATAATCTTTATAAGTGGGAGCACCCATAGTAACAGCATAGTTAGCACCTATAAGCATTACTGGCTTGTTAGCATTGAGAGCAGGAAGATCCACATTCTGTTCATAGTAAGTATCCAGATTTGCTTTTTCTGCAAAAGTAGCCGATGCATATTCCGCAGTTCTGGCATCACTGGTATCAGGATTAATGAAGAAAGTCCCCACTGCTGTACCATCAGGCTTTGCATAAGCCAGTTCACCTGCCTTACCAAATATGATATGTCCACCCTGAAAAGCTACAAAGGGAGTCTTCGGGGCAAGTTCAGTTGCAGCAGCAGCAGCTACAGTATCACCATGATTACCACCTTTTGGAGTCTTTGTCTTTGAGTTATAGATATACATGAAATGAGAGAGATAAGTCTGAAGTCCCTGTGGACTATAGATATCCAATCCCATTTGTTTTTGTATGGCATCTACTACAGGCTGGTGCAATCCTCTTCTCTCAGGATTATTTCTATTAGCATATATATTAACAGCTCTCCTGATAGATTCCTTTGCAGGTTCATCCAGCTTATCCCTGAATACAGGATAACCCATGTAGGTCTTCTTTCCATCCTTGGTTCCAAATCTTCTCACATCAATGATCTCACCAACTCTGAATCCCTTGATGTTCATCAGTGTCTCATTATTGTTGGGAAACCTGACACCCAGTTCTCCCCTTGCAGTACTAAGACCAAATTCAGAAACAGCTATAGTCAGTTCAGTATCAGGATTAGCTTCACGAAGAGTAATATTATTATATTCAGTGCCCTTATTAGTCTTTAATCCTTCAAAGGTAGTTTGACGTTTTTCAGTAATGACAATAGTAGTAGGATTCCCAGGCTCAACCAGTGTAGCTTCCCTGATCTCTCTGGTAGAAGCAATAGCAGCAGCCATCTCATTGGGGCTATTCTGGTCAAACCTGTCAGGGTGATACCAGCCAATGTCATGCACAAAGGCAAGACCTTTCTCTCCTACTGGTGCACCCTTCCTGTAAATGATGAGAGGTATCTTATCCCTATACTCCTGTGACTCAGGAGTGATACCCGGAGTAGTAGCTGCCCATTGTCCAAAGGGCATTGCCTTTCCTTTAGTTCCATTTTTATTGAACACAGGAACCAGTATATCAAGGTAATTAGGAGGACGCCTTATTTCCATCTCCACTCCTTCATTATACTGGTCAGGGTCTAATAGCTGAAGACTATCAACATACTGCCCTATGTTTAATTCATCAGAGGTATAGTCAAATGAGATTTCAATCCCCTCAGGAGTTTCAGTTCTTACAAGTTCTGAGAACTGTGTAAGGAATGCAAACTTGGGTGAAGCCTCATTGGTGACATAGACTCTCTTGCCATATTTATCCCTGTAGAAATATTTGGGCTGACCATTGCTGTCAAACTGTATTCCTTTATTCTGCTGGATGATAACAGGGCCAATAGCTGCATCAGTGGCATCAGATAACTTCTTGTCTGTATCAATGGCTCCCTTACCTCCCTGCATAAAGTCATTCATAGGATCACCAAATATCTTATTATAGATAATGGCATAGCTTTCCTCTGGCATATTATTCTGTTGCCATCCATAGATAGCAGCATTAAAAAGCTCATCAGCTACACCCATCCCCTGAACCTTGGCTATATGTCTTATCAAATCCTCAAAGGAAGGCTTGCCTCCAAGCCTTGCTATTAAGCCGGCAACACCAGTCACTAATTGTTGTCTGGCTGCAGAAGTTTCAGGCCCTACATTGATAGGTGCAGGAGATTCACTGACATCTTCTCCAGTA
>Ga0105340_1000020_pt1 | contig 83414 bp, 123 predicted proteins | sample EasRivMeERMLT700_FD_89676 | JGI IMG/M metagenome (GOLD analysis project Ga0105340, IMG submission 89676) | Soil microbial communities from meander-bound floodplain in the East River, Colorado, USA - East River MetaG ERMLT700 | ecosystem: Environmental > Terrestrial > Soil > Floodplain | place...
AAGCAAGCGCGGGGAAGCTTCGCGCAGTTTATGGCACATTGCTTGCGTCTCCAGTTGTTTGCGGTCTCCGCCTAGCTCGTCTCGTTTGACGAGCTAGGCGGAGACCCCGCCCGCATTCTAGCGGGCGGAGACCTACTCCGCCGCTATTCGGAAACGTTGCAAGCGCGCAGGAAGCGCGCCCGATCAAAGCGCGAATTCTGCGCTTTGCAAACCGCGCACATTGCGAGCGCCGCAACGCGCCGCGCCGTATCATCCTGGATAGTGGCAATTTCGGCCGCAATCGCGATAAAGTGTTTTCTCGACATTGTTAGCGTCTCCAGTTGTGAAGCTTGGCGGGTCTCGTCTCGACAATCAATACTAGGTCAATGCTGACGAGACGCAAGCAATCCGGCGCGGATTGTGGGAAATACTTGCGCGCCCATTGCTTGCGCGGTCTCCAGTGCGGCGCGTTTGCTCGTTTCAAAGCAATCGGCGCTTTCCAGGCGCGCGCCGTTCGCGCCGTAAACCTTTACCCGATATTCGGTCTCGCCTAGCGTTTTCCGAATTGTGGCGAACAATTGCGCGGCGGGCGCGCTGGCCAGAATTTGCTCTAGTTCGGTTTGCGTCAATTCAAACGCGCTCATTTGTTGCGTCTCCAGTTGTGACGAGCTAGGCGGAGACGGTCTCCGCCCGCCCTAGATAAACTCAACGCGCAGCAATTGCCCACTAGGCAAATTGAATTCCACAAATTGCGGGCGGAATGCCAGTAAATCGGCAAGCGCCCATCCGCTATAGCGTTTGCTTGCGCCCATCCGCCGCAATTCCAGGCGGAGACCCCGCAAACCGTTGCGCGTCAATTGGAATTTGTGGAACATTGCTTGCGGTCTCCCTTTACACTCAATACTAGGTCAATGCTGACGAGACGCAAGCGCCCGCCGCTAGAATTCGGCCGCTATCCAGGCGGAGACCGTCTCCGCCGCTAGTCGCCTGGAGACGATAGGCGGAGACCCCGCCCGCTAGTCGCCTAGTCGCCTAGTCGCCTGGAGACGGTCTCCGCCCGCCTGGAGACCCCGCCCGCTAGGTCTCCGCCCGCCTGGATAGCGGCGGAGTAGGTCTCCGCCCGCCCAGTATCCCCGCGCCCTAGTAGGTGGAATGACAGGGGAGTAATTGCCACATTGACGCAAACCATTGCCACATATAGACTTACGTCGATCCGATTATAATGAACGTCCTGATCGCCCTATTTATTCTATATGTAAGCGATGTATCATGTACGTGGGTGATAGATAGATAGATAGAATGAATCAATTTTAATTAAGAGTGGGAGACTGCCGCGTCTCACGGTTATAACGCCCGCTCGCGGGGTTAGAGTGTAACCCGGAGGCTGCATAATCGTCACAACCGGAACAACCCGGAGAATCGCTACCACCAGGGCGACCCCTACACGTGGGCGATCCCTACAATCGGTGCCACCCCTACCACCGTACCATAGGCGGAGACCCGCCCGCCTGGAGACGGTCTCCGCCTGGATTGCTTGACGGATACGCGCCCCCATAGGGCGCATTGTGGCCAATATCCAGGCGGAGACCCGCCCGCCTAGCTCGTCAGCATGCGAGGGAAGACGAGACGCAAACCCTTGCCACATATAGGTTTGCGTCAGCATGCGATACGTTGCGGGGTATCATCTCGCCTAGCTAGTTTGCCTAGCTCATCTCGTCTCGTCTCGTCAGCATTGATGCACAACAAAGCAGACGAGACGAGCACAGAAAGGTGGGGTTGTAGTGGTGATCCTGATTGTGAGGTAGCGGAGATACCGGGTGGGGTCAAATGTGCCGAAGAACCGGATTGTGGGGGTTGCGCGGCCTCCCGGCCCTTCTGAGCATGTTTGGGGTCCGCGCCAAGGTACTGCCGCGTCAATTGGCAGGGGATCGAGCCATCGCCGCGCCTCGCGGGCGGCGCGGCCGGCGGCCGATGAGGGAAGAGGCGACGGCCGGCGGCCGGGGTTACCCGACTCGTAGTTCGGTGCGTCTGTCGGCCGTCGCCCTTTCCTTCCAGGCGGCCAGGCGTCTAAGATGCCGATATGACCGCCCTCGTCTTCTCGCTGATTCGCATCGCTCTCCTCTCCGGGAGCATCGTTTGTTTCTATCTGCTGTGGCGGTCGAACCGCAGCCTGCGAGCACAACTGGACCGCGCGACGTGGGCGCTCCGCATGAAGGCCAACTCCGACCTTGAACTTGAACTGGCGCTCCGCGTCATTGCCAGTGGTGACAAGGAAGCGATTGCCTTGCTCCGAGAGGCGGCGGACAGGACGCGCGAAGAGATGCGGCTAAAGTATGGGGACCAGAACATTGCCGCTGATCTGGTTCGGGAGGGGAGAGGCGGATGAGTTGGTTGAAAGAGAATGGCCGCTACCACCTGACGTTCACCTTCCAAGGACGCCAGGTCACGATCATCTTCGACGCCGGTGGGTATTCGGTCCAATGACCTTCGTCTTCACCGACACACTTTCTGAGGGCGAAGTTCCATTCGCCATCAACATCATGGGCACCTGGCCGGATGGGATGCCCTTCGCAACACGCTACCTCGTGCTGCGAGAAGAGTGCGTTGTCTGCGGCCGAGCAGCCCCGCTCACAGACGGCGAATGTCCTGACTGCTGCCACTGATGAACGATGACCTAGCCAACCTCGAAGGATTCTTCACCCGCCTGGAGGCGGAGGTAGCAAAGCATCCAACTCTGAACGATAAGCGCAACTTCATTCTCGACGATCAGAACCGAGTCGTGCCGGCCACGATGGTGGAGCACATGCGTTTCATGGCTCAGTGTGAGTTCGGTGGCAGGAACCGCGTTGTAGCGAAGACCGAAGTCAAAGGCATCCAGGTCTCCACAATGTTCCTGGGATACGGGAAACAGTGCATCTTCGAGACGATGATCTCCGGCGGCCAGGTGGGCGAGAAGTTCTATCAGTGGAAGACGTGGCAGACGGCCGAGGTCGGCCACATGCAGGTTCGTCACATGATCGACGTGGGTGAAATCAAATGAGCATCTACAACATGGTCTGCGGGAACAACCCGCTCTTCGGACTCTACGCCCGCATCATCGAGACAGCCGAGAAGCTCCCGCCGATCCCGCGCTTCCGGGATATGTACACGCGGGAGCACGGCGGCACCGTCCAGATCGTGCTCTACACGCGGACGGGTGGCGGCAATCGCCCTGAGTACCACGGCGAGAACGAAGCGATCACGCGGCATGCGCTCTACGTGGAGAACTTCGACGATGACTTTGACACGACCTTCGCGCACTGGGTCTTCACGTGCCCGCCGGCTTTCGAGAACCGGATGCTAGCGATGCACAAAATCTTCTCAAAGCACCCGAAGGGGATGACGCCGAGGCAGAAGTTCAAGCTGGCGATGGGTGAAGCCGAGGCACCGGAGTTTGATTCACGCGCGGTGGATGCCGTGCAAGAGCTTGGCGCACTGATGATGGATCAGCTACCCGCCCCATCGACGTTGGAGATCGCCTTGAGCGAGAGCACCCGACTTGGCGTGCCAAAGTAATCTTGACCGGCCGGGGGATGGCGGGCATACTCCCTCCCCATGCCCCCAAGCCACCCATACCCCACGCATCCCGATCACCAGTTGCTATGGAGCAACGAGGTTCAGGTCGGCGACATCATCGTCTGCGGCGACCATCGCTTCCCGGTGCTCCGCATCGAGCAAGGCTGGACGACGGAGAAGTTCATCATTGATGTCCAGGGTGTGGAGACTCCGCACGACACCAGCCTCCAGGCGTTCGGCCGCTTCGAGGTCTGCCGGAACATCACATGCAAAGCCTGCCAGCGTGGAGTCCCATGTTACCCTTGATCCAGCGGTGCCCGCTCTGCGCGGAGAAGCACGATGACAAGATCATTGTCGGCGGCACGAGCGAACAGCGGACGTGCCCAGAGTGCGGACGCCAGGTCCATCTGCTGGAGCTTCAAACGATGCAGTCTCGCGTTCAAGAATTTTCTCTGGCCCGGTGAAGCATGGACCCGCCGCGTCAATTCTCAGGGGGTACATTCGACGCCATAATCATTGGCGCGATCTTCCTCGCGGTCTGCTACGCGATTGTCTGGCCGGGCACGCGGACCCTGATTGCCTATTACCGTTGCAAGTTCTTCCACGAGCACGCGACAGAGTGGACGAACTCGGACGGTCATCATTTTCGTTGTTCATGCGGAAAGGAATGGGACACGTGAGCGTTGCCAAAGTATCAGGAGCAAAGCGGAAAGCCTTCAAGGGCTTCGTGGGGAAGTTCCTCGCAAAAGCCCGTGCTGCTATAAGGCCGTTGAAGCACCGCACGTCGCGGCGCAAAGAGACCCACGAGGAAGGAATCGAGCGGACCCGCCAGTTGGAGATCGCGCAGGCTCGCTTCGATGCCATTAGGGAGATTCACGCAAAGCTATGATTCACGCACGATCCGACTACAACCGTATCCAAGACACCGCAAACCTGATCCCGGCGGATGAACCCGTGTTCCTTGTCCGAGGACAAGACGTGCTCGGCGCGGAGACGATCCGCTACTGGGCACGCCGCAATCAAGAGATTGGTGGCGACTCGATCCTTACGATGAAGGCGCTCCAACATGCAGATCGGATGGACGCCTGGCCCAAGAAGAAGAAAGCGGACCTATGATTGGCGACCGAGAGACAAACATCCTGATGAATGCAGCAGCAGCCGGCAAGATTAGGGATACGGATGGTGAGCGTATCTTGTCCATTTTTCGCGAAGGCGTTCAGCAACGTCTGACGCGCATTCGCTTGGATGAGATTCGGGTTCGCCGCCGGTCCACAAATCGAGACGAGATTACAAGATTGAAGCTGCTCGAAGAGGCGCGGATACTCAAAGCCGATGTTTCTGTCTTCCTCGGAGAAATCGACCGTAGAATGACGCAGATTCTATGCTCCAGGGAGATACAATGAGCTTCGTGGACGCCGGCCAGCAAGTGGCCAACAACCTCCAGACCGTGCAAGGGCGATTCAAGCTCACCGACGCCCAGATGCTTATCATCTTGGGCGACATGCTGCACATCTGGCTCGACAAACTGACCAAGCCCGAACAGCCAGCGGAGTTCCGCAGCAAGCCAGGTTCCGGGGACACGATGAAGCCATAGCTCAGGGAGGAGCGGATGAAGGGCAAGACTTGGTTCACGGCGGACACGCACTTCGGCCACGACCGGATAATGGAGATGACAGGTCGGCCGTACAAGCACATTGACGAGCACGACCGCGAAGTCATCTACACGATCAACAAATATGTCGCCGAAGAAGACAGGCTCTTCATCCTCGGTGACTTCGCTTGGCGTGCTGCGCAGTCCTACGTGGATCGCATTCGCTGCCCGAACCTGCATCTGATCTGGGGCAATCACGACCGCGCGAACTTTGGCAAAGCATTCAAGACCACCGAGGACGTGACCGAGATCAAGCTTGGTGAGATCAAGGTCTTCCTCTCGCATTACCCGCACTGCTACTGGCCATCGAGTCACTACGGATCACTGCACCTGTACGGCCACCTTCACTCCGAGCGCGAACGGACGCTCGATGAGATTTGGCCGACACGGAGATCAATGGACGTGGGCCTGGACAACATCCGCCGCCTCTTCGGCGAGCTTCGTCCCATCCAAGATGTCGAGATCATCAACCGCCTGATGGCTCGACCTGGCCATGACCCGGTGACGTTCTACCGCGAGCAAGAGCAGAAACGCCTGGCCGAACATCTGAACGTCCCGCCCGCATGGACGGTGCCGGAGTTCTTCGGGGAAGAATTGAAGCCGCCCACGGCGATCCCTGTTGAACGTCAGTGGAAGCGTGCCCTGGATCGCGTGCGCCAGTTCCTCGGTGCCGATCTCCGCAAGTACAGCTACGTGGAATTCCACGCCCTGGCTTGCACACCTGGCCGGCGGCGATTCACGGATCACTCGCGGGCCGAACGGTTCCTCGATCTGCTCAAAGCCGAGCGGAATCATCGTTGCGAAGGCTCGGTCATTCGTTATCGCTCAGACGAGTTGCTTTCTGAGCTTGGCTTGATTACCAATGAGCGATACCGCAGCAGCGAGACGTGGTATTCGTCGGTGCTGCAAGTCACAACGAACGAGCCGGGAGCGACGTGATGGCGAATTGGATGGAGTGGCCTGACGAGAAAGAGCAACTCTGGCAAGAGTGGCTCAAGAACAAGCCACCGATCATCAAGGAACTCGCGGCGAGATTCCCGCCGTACAAATTGTTCCGACTCAAGCCCACAGGGCAACGAGGACCGATTGTCTCGTTGAGCGAAAGCGGTACGGTCACGATGCAGATCACCGGGGACTTCAACCGGGTGATGTTCGCAAAGAATGTGTTCGGTCTAAATCCTGACGATCTCGAAGAGTGTGATCTGCCAGGGCCAGACGAGCTACTCGGCGACGAGTGCGAGGAACGAGGCATTGATCCAGAGAATGTGATTCCGATGATTCGTTCACAGATGATTCTCGATGGGCACCTGCCGATACCGCCGAGGAAACCCAATGACTGACAAAATAGTGCGACATCGCGAGTTCATCGAACTCATGGCTCGCAGCGATGATCCGATTATGATCGACCACCCCGATGACTGCGGTCACTGCGCGAATTTGATTCTGTGGGCCACCGTCGCTCGCGAGATGCTCAAGGCCGAGGATTACGACATCGAGAAGTGGCAGGCGGAAACACGCCGCCGCTGGATGGAAACAAAATACTTCAAGCTGTGGCAGGAAGAAACGGCCGCCGGCCGTGATCCGAAGATTGAATTTGAAAAACGAGGATGGGAACCATGAAGAACGCAATTTATCTGTTCGTGCTCGCGGCATTCATCGCTGGATTCTTCCACGAGCGGTGGCAAGTTGGAATACTCACTGCCGAAGTCAAGCGCCTCGAACTAAAGTGTTCAGAACTCGAAGCACGGGATGTCATCCGTGCTGACGCAACGCCTCAGCGATGGGGCCAGGAATACCTCAATGAAAGAATACATCGGTGATGGCGTGTACGCGGAGTATGATGAGGTTCACGGGAGCATCTGGCTTCGCACCGAAGCTCAGTTTCCAGTCCACGAGATTTGCCTTGATCCCGACGTGCTCAGGGCACTCTTCACATTCGTAGGGCGCATCAATGAAGTCCATGAAGTTCGGCAAGGGTCAGACGATGGAGCGGACGCTGGAGATAGCGAAGGTGGGCGACGAGATCGCGATACTGGACTCAGCGGGCAATTTCCTCCGCATGGACAAGGTGACCAAACGGACGCCGAAGTCCGTTTGGACGGGGAAGACAGCGCTCCAGGCACGCTTTAGCTTCGACGGCCTGTGCCTCAATGGGCGGGGCACGGCCCGCATTCCGACGCATAACGACGTGAAGTCGTGGCGGAAGAAACGAGCCGACCTGGCCAAGTGGCAACTTGAACAGAAGCGACTTGAGGGCGTGCGAGCCACCGAGGAGTATTCCTCTGCAAGGAACATCGGCTATCATCTCTGCGACGGGCCGCTGACCAGCGACCCCGATCAGTACCTGGCTTTCGTTAAGCTGATCGGCCTCAAGGCACTTCAAGCGTTTGAGAAACTTGTCGATGATGCAGTGGCTAAAGCGAGTGCTCCTGAACTGGCTCAGCGACGGCCTCGAAATAAGGCAGTACGGCGACTACGTGATGTGGACGCGAGCGTACAACCACTACCCGTTTCGTGATTACTGGTGCCCGGCCTGCGGCAAGAAATTGTGCGAGGGCCGCGAGGGCTGCGGCGCAGTCGATCACGAGTGCAAGAACTGCAAAGTCAACTACGGAGTGCTCGATGGCTAGTTATCTGAACTTGGCATTGCTCGTGGTCAACGTCATACTCATTGTGCGCGTAGTCCAACTCTCGCGACAAAACTACTGGCTGCGCGAGCGGCTGAGGAATGCCCGTCAAGCGGATCGTGGCAACCCGCAACAACTCTTGGAGAAGTAACGATGAATTGCACACTCCTTGGTTTCGAGATCGGCATGGCAGCCCACGCCTTCCAGCACAGCCACGATCCTCTCTTCGCGATCCTGCTTCGCGATCCTGCTTGGCGTTCACGTGGCCGCCGCCTTCATCACTTTGACTCGCAAGTGATTGGCATTGCATTCAGAATTCCCGACGTGAGCGACGAAGCCGAGATCAAGGCTGCCATCGCTCGCATGACGCGGGAAATCTGGCTTGCCGGCCAGGTGCTCAAGCTGACGTATCAGCCACGCGATCCGAAGCTGGCCTACTACCAGATGATTGTCGCTCGCGGCGGTGGTATCATCACCCTCGGTGACTTCCTTGGCGTCTTCGTCGCAGCGACCGAGCTTGCGGCTCGCACGCCGGCCGGTTGGCTGTTCGTGCCAATCGAGGGACTCACGGCCGAGATGCTCAAGGATCGCGTCGATGAAGTTCGCGATGGCCGCAAGGGGTGGCCACCAAAAGAGATTCCCGTCAAGCCTGACAAACCGAAATTGGACAAGCGATGAACGGCCTACCTGGACCGATGCAGAATCCGTGGATGCTCGTACTCGGCATTCTCGTGGCGATGATCTCTGGTGCCATCGCCGGCACGATCACCAAGCGGTGGATGAAGCGATGAATTTTTGGTGCGCCCGCTGCGGTGAACATCAGGTGCCAGAACGCGGGCAGGCATGCGAGGCATGCAGGACGAAGCCCAGGCTCGAAGATTTTGCCTGCGGCGTATGCGGCGAGCGGGCGGCCGTCATGTTCGTGTACGGGTTTCGCTGCGACCAACATCGAGACCAGCGAGAACCGAGCCAGATGGTCCAGGGACCGGGCATCATCGGCGTGGTAGGATGGCGATATGGATGACGATCTTTGTTTCTACGACCTCGTTGAAGCCGTGGCCTACGGTATCATCGACGCAGACGATGCCGCTGCACTTCTCATGCAACCGAGGCCCTCCATGTTTGAACTCATCAGCGAAGACTTCGGCGCGTTTCGATTCCGAGGAGAGAGCACGCACAAGTGCCATCACTGCGACGAGCCAATCGTGGAAGGCGAGATCGTCTTCCCGCTCAACAACAAGACTCTGTGGATGCACCAGGCGTGCATGGTGCGTGGCATCGCGGGCAGCGTCGGCTGTCAGAAGCTTGGTCCAGGGCACGCTCCAGGGCACGCGGACGACAGCGAGGACGGGCTGACGAAACGCGAGGCGGCAAATCGAGCGTTGGCCTATTGGCGCTTGACGAACCTGCGTTAAGATTTGCCGGCGGGGCGAGCAAGAGGCAACCTGATGGGGCACGGAGGCCACCCCCGCTTGTAAACTGCTAGCACTCACGTACAACAGAGGCACACGCGGCCACATTGAAGCTCGCCCTATCGTCGTCGTCTCCTGAGTGACGGACGTACCGCGTGGGAAAGCCGTGCTACCAAGCGCGGCTTTCTTTGTTTCTTGACCTGCTAGCGGTCGATGATTGGCGCGTCGAAATATGGAGACGCGCTATGGCACTAGGCAGCAAAATCGGACGGCACCGAGCCGCACAACGGTTCATTGGCTATTTTCTGCCGACGCATTGGTTGCCAGAGAGCGCCACGCCACTCCACCCCTCGAAGCGGCGCATCCACACACCGCAGTCCGTCGAAATCACCGCGCAAACGCTTGCGAGGCTCATGGCCGACCTGTTTCCGAAGGGTCGGCTGTTGGAATTTCGCGATGAAGAGGGTTTCGATGGCAAACGGCTCGTTTGGGATGGCCAACTCACGGAAACGGGCCTGTATTACGTCAATTTCGCACTCTACAGCGGCGACGGCGACCTGTGGGGCGACATGGACAACTTCGAGGCGGCCTATCTGCAACCTGCGGCGATGTCGCTCGTCCGCTCGGCCTGCCGGGACCGCGACGACATGAATCCAGTGCTCTTCCAGCGCCCGCCGAAGGAATACCTGCCTCTGCACACCATGCACACGTTCACAGCGGTGTACAACGGCGTTTGCGTTCGTGCGACCGAATATCTCAACGACCACGAGCCGACGATCCTCATCGACACCGTTTCAGCCGTCAAAGGCAAGGCGGCACAGCTTTATCAGGTCTAAAATGGCTGATTTTTCGCGTAAAAATGGCCCAAAACGAGTTTTCTGTGGCCGAAAATGGCCCGCTTACAGGTCCAAATCGCTAAAACGTGCGACTTTGCGACTCAATGCTCGTACCAGATGCGTCTCGGCAGCTTAATGGGAGTACCCGGCTCTGGCTGCGCGTCGATGAACGCTTGGAACGTGTCGAACACCGGCGCGTCGAGCTTGAGCCGGTCGAGATCGAGCCAGTCAAGCCGCGAGGCGACTTGTTGCAGGCAGCCCAGGTGCTCCGACTTCACCATCAGGATCAGAGCGCCGGCGCAGTGCTGCTCGACGCGAGGCGCGAAGGTGCCATCCGTAGCACGAGGCTGCTCTTTGGTCGCGCTCGTGGTCTCGTGGCACGCGAAAGTGGCCTCTTCAAGGCTCAGAGCGATGCCTTGGGCACGCGATTGCGTCAGGAAGGCTCGAATGTCACAGCGGAACGGACAGAGGGCGCACGGCTGCGTCAGCTTGAACTCCATCCGACTCATCGGCGGGCCTTCTCGTAGATGCGCGTGAAGCGACCGCTGCATCCGATCTCGTCGCGGTTCGGCGGTCGATCATAGGGTACGCGATTCAGTGCCCAGTAGCCGAGCCGATCTGGCTTTCGCTTGATCTCTGCGGTGGCGAGAATTCCCCACTCTGCCGTCTCGTAGGTCACCATCAGCTTCTCGACGCGATCCGGGTGCCGGTGCAGAAGGCCCTCGCGGGCGATCTCCACTGCCAACTCCGAATAGAACGGGTCAACGCCCATTTTGTGTGACTCGATGGTCCAGATTTCGGACACGACGGCCACCGCGAGCGCGCCTTCGCGAGCACGGGCTTTCAGTAAGCCCTCGATCATGTACTTGTCGGCCGGGTTCATCAGCGCCGAGACATCGCGGCTTGTAATTTCTTTCTCAGTGACCGCGCGAACACGCGCCTTTGCGCGACCTCGCTTTTTGAACTCGCGCGTCACGTCGGCGATGATTTTCTGGAGCGGCGTCGGCGCATCGGCCAACTTCATGTTCGACGGGAGCTTCATGGGCTGCGTTCAACGAGGTAGCGTTCGATTCCGATGAAGTCGGCGTAGCTGCCTGTCTCGCCAACCTTCATCGGAAGGGTCTGGAGACGAGGCCAGTCAACTTCTGGGATCACGGTGTCACAACCATTTCCACAATACACCGTTCGGTCGGTTACGCTAGTCACGATCCCAAAGTAGCCATCGGGCGTGACCACAAGTCGTCCTTGCTTGATTTCATCCACCGCGTTTCCTCCTCTTTAGAATGGCATCGAGCAAATTGTCCTCTCTGGGCTGTTCCTTGGGAGCATACCTCACCGCACCCATCATCACCGGCACGGGGCCTCTCTCTGCATGTTGTTGTTCGAGGGAAAACGTCTGCTGATTGTTCAGCGGGAAGATTTTATCGTGGGGCGTGATCTCGCGTCTAGTCGAACCGATGCCGTGGACGCCATCCATCTCGAACATTCGTGGTGGACCATCAACGAGCCGGAGATTGTTGATGCTGGCCGCCACGTAAGCCTTGTTCGCGTCCGCAACGGGCACCGAGAGAATTGCCCACAGCAAATCTTCCCACTTGAACACTCGGTAGTGGAAGTTGTCGTTTGCCGGCGTGTGCGGTGGGTAATGCGTGAACTCCAGATGTTGGGCAAACTCGCAAGCGCCGGGCCGCTGAAACATCGTGACGACGTGGAACCAGGCTAGATCGTCGTTCAACTTCTCAAGCATTCCTGGATTGATCTTGAAAACCTTGGTCCATTCCTCGCGGATTTCCTTGTACCAGAAGCCGTGGTTGTTCGGCAGCGATCCCAACGTGCTCGCGAGAATTTCGTGCGTCAGCACCAGCGGTTCGTCGTACATGCGGTCCTCAAACGAAAAAAGCTGCCCGCCCATCCTTGGGCCGGGCAGCCTCTATGGGTCGCCACTAGCATAGCTTCCGAGGAAGCCATTCTCCAGGTCGCCAAGCACAATGCGGCCGAGTAAACAGGCCACGGGCCATCAACTCCTTGGGCGGCCTAACCACCGGGCGGTTCCTGCGGCGGGACGGTGGTTTGCGGAGACGGAGCACTCGTTTCATACGTGAAACCCCTGCGAGAAGAGAAGTGGGACCAACGACTTCTCTTTCTTACCCGATTCTTAACTGCGGGGAAGGGATTTTCTTGGAGAATTGGCCGTTTGGGGCTGCGTCTCGCCAGCATGACCCACATATTCGGAAATCTTTGACAGCGGATTTGACACCGGCCAGGCTCGGTGTAATCTTGAGTTATACAACGTCTCGCCAGCTTTCTGAGATACATCCATGCGTACCAACCCGATCACCAAGATTGTCGCCTACCTTCGCCTCAGCAAGCCGAAGAAGGGCAAAAACAAAGCGGAGACGATTGCCGATGCTTATGGAATCGAGCACCAGCGCCAGGTCATCCAGCGGTTCGCCGACTCCATTGGGGTCAAGGTCATCGCCGAGTTCGTGGAAGTCGAAACGGGCAGTGACGCGGATCGCGTGGAGCTTGGCAAGGCCATTCACCGGGCGCGGATGCACAAGGCCACGCTCGTGATCGGCAAGCAGGACCGCTTGGGCCGCAATGTTCACTTCATCAGCACGTTGATGAACGAAGGGATTGATTTTGTCTCCGCCGACCGCCCAGACGCTGACCGGATGGAGATTTACTTTCGAGCCATCATCGACGAAGAGGAACTTCGCCGGATCGGACAGCGGACGAAGGACGGCTTGCAGACCGCCAAAGAGAAGGGCAAGCTGCTCGGCTCGTCACGTCCTGGCCACTGGGAGAACCGCGAACACCTGCGTGGCTTCAAGCAAGCCACCGAAGCCAGCGCGAAGGCCCGCGTCCAGCGTGCCCTCGCCGCCTACGAACCAGTCATCGAGATCGTCCGCGACTTGGAAGGGCAGTCGCTGACCGTGATCGCCATGCGATTGAACGAGCTTGGCCATGTCACCACGGCCGGCAAGCCCTTCACGAAGCAGAACGTGTCTCGCATCACGAAAATTTTTGAACGAGAAGCCGCTTAGGAGCACAACCATGAAGCTGAAACTGATTGCTTATCTGTGGGAAGGGGTCCGAGGCCCGACGCCCACGGTGTTTTCGATTTCGCAGCAGAGAAAAAACATCAGACAGATCGCGGCGAAGAATGACGCCGAGATTCTGTGCGAGATCATCGACAAGGACGGCGAAGGAATCACGAAGGCGATTCGCATGGCCCGCGCCAAACATGCTACATTGGCCCTCGGCAAGCCCGTGCAAAACGTCCGCGTCACACCGTACTTGCGGAAGGCGCTCTCCAAATCGGGCGTGAAAGTCCTCACTGTGAAAGACGACACCGGCTTCCAACAGGCCGCCGAGGCGTCCGCCGGGCTGCGGACGAAGCGGGCACTGGACGCCTACCAGTTCATCATCGAGATCGTCCGTCAGCAGAAGGCGGCCGAGAAAAACATGGCTGAGATTGCCGAGCACTTGAACGGCCTCGGCCACATGACCACTGCCGGCCAGCAGTTCACGCGAAAGAACCTGCACCGCATCGTGTCCATCTTCGAGCGAGAGGCGGCATGAACCTGCAAGAGCAACTGGAGATCATCAAGTCGCAGTTCAAGGAACGCACGCGATTCCAATTCACAAGTCGGAAGGGATTCTGGGTCGTCGTGCAAGTCGTGGATCGTGGCTGCGTCGTTCAGAAGATCGACGGCACGCACCAGCATCTGGCAGAGTGGATTTCGCTACTTCAAGTCACCATTGAGTCACAGCCATGACCGAGAAGAAACGGAACCCATTCACGATCACCGACTCGATGGAGATCGTGATGCTCCGCGTCTCGATTGGAGAAGTCGCACAAGCTCTGCACGTCGAGACGCCGGAGCTTCCCGTGATGGGCAAGACGTTGGAGCAACTCGCGATCATGGCAAAGCACAACGAACGCGGTTGGAATACGTTGGCAAATAAAGTCAAAGAGCGTTTGCAAACCCTTCTCAATTGAACATTCACCATGATTGTCAGAATTCTTCAAGCACTCACTGAGCCTGAGTTGAAAGAGGCGAAACAACTCTTCAAGCAACACGGATCGGGCACGAACTTCCAGGAGTCCGCCCGCGCGTCGATCATCCGGCCCAACCTGGACCGCATCAACAAGTCGCTTGGCTCGACGCAAAGCAACGAGCATTACCTGTCCATCGCATTGCAGGAGGCACTGAATGACTTGGGAGAAACGAAAGATAGTCGTCCCGGCAAACGTGACCATGACGCGCCAGCGCGACAGGTTCACGCGCAGCTACGACGGCGATCTGGTGTTCAACGCAAAAAGACAGGTCGATGACGACGGCCAGCCCGTCACCGATACCTGGGAATTCTTTTGGCTCGGCAAGGTCTATACCGTCCTCCAATCCCAAGTCAGGGTCGCATGATTAGCTCCGCGTTGACTGTGACGACGTTCGCCGATTTTGAGAGATACGCTGAGGGCTTCGCACGAAAGCGCATCGCCAACTTACTGATCGTCGGTGATCCCGGATGCTCCAAGAGCCAGACGGTGCGCCGAGCGATCAAAGGCAAGGTCTGTTGGATCGAAGGCCAAGCGAGCGCGGTGGGCATGTACGAAACGCTCTACCGCCATCGTCACTGGCCTGTTGTCATCGACGACGTGGACGAACTCTACGCCAAGAGCAACACGCGGCGTCTGCTCAAGAGTCTCTGTCAGACAGACGCAGTGAAGGAACTGGCTTGGAACACGCAGAACCGCACGCTCGAAATGGATAAAATCCCGAAGTCGTTCACGACGAAGAGTCCCGTCTGCATCATCGCTAACCAGTGGGAAACGTTGAACAGCGACGTGGCGGCGATCCAGGATCGGGCGATCACTCTGCTGTTCAAGCCGACGCCACTTGAGATTCATCTGCACGCTGCACGCTGGTTCAAGGATCAGGAAGTCTTCGACTTCATGGCGTCGATTCTCCATATCGTTGTGACGCCGAGTTTGCGCCACTACATCATCGGTCACAGCTTGCGGAAGACAACGGCGGACTGGCGGGAGCGGCTCATCGAGCGAGTCTGCGAGCCTGAGATTCGCGTTGTCGCTCAATTCAAGCTGAATCCGGCAATGACCACAGAGGAAGAGCGTGCCAAAGCCTTCGTCGCCGCCGGGCACGGCCACCGCGCTACATATTTTCGAGGCTTGAAGAAACTGCCCGATCCTGTGGACCCACCGCAAATCAAGTTGAAGAAAGTCGCAAAGTCGCAACGAACTCGCAATGTGATCCCCATCCGAAAGGCTAACTGATGATTCAGAAGAAACGCACAGGGGCCGGCACAATCCTGACCCTGGCCCCGTTTAGCTTGCCCAACGAGAACACACCCTGCCGCATTGTCGCGGAGATCAGCAGCCGCCGGGACGCGAGGCTCAGGATCACCGATCTGCGCACGCTGACCATCGCCGACACGGCTATTCTGATGAATAACCTGCGAGCGATGGTTGACCGGGTACACAAAGAAATGGGGTTGGCCCAGAGGCGGGCCACGAAGAAAGCCACGAAGAAAACGCAGAGAAAACGCTAGCAGGGCTTGAATTCACCACTGGCGCTAGGCAGAATCGAGGCCGTTCCGTTCACAAACCCCGGAGGCCGCCATGCGTGCCGCAACTCTCGAACGTTTACTGAGTCCCAAGAGAACGAACATCCGATGGGATACAGACGAGTGGGAAGAGTTAGCAAAACGAGTTTGGAAACGCCGAGCACGGCATCCCGAAGAAAATCTGATTGTTCATGTCAACGCTGTGCAGAAACAGCAAGAGCAGCCAGGTTGTCCCGCCTGGCCGGAAGACAGAAGACGAACAATTACGACAATGGCTCAGATCGAAGCACTCTTTCCGTTGCTTCGACAACTTGATTTGGACATGATTGAGCTAAGGGACCGGACAGTCCCATCTTTGCAAGACTCCATCGAGCAACTCCGGCAGCGGCCAGACAAAGAACAGCTATTAACACAACTTTGCCCTCAAGAGGTTTGCCGACGATTCACGGAAACCGTATTCGAGAATCTCCCGCCGGCCGAAATCATTGGTCGCTTCAACACGATAGAGATTCTTTCGTGTATCTCACCAGCCGAAATCTACGGCTATCTTGGGCAGGCGATCTTCAACCAAATGGGCGAACTGGAATTGCGTCTCGCGGGGCATTTGGTCGATCATCAGAACGCCGGCGCTGTCAACGGCAAAACGCATCACGCACTGACCAAAGCGAAGAACGTTGTTCTCAGCAGACCCAAGATTGCCATCGTGGGCATGCAGCAACGTCAGCTAGAGCTACTGATGAGTCACGTGGGCACAAAATGCGAGATCATTTATATCGCCAAGGGCGTTGACGACTTCAATCAACTAAAGCCCGATCACGTCATTCTTTGGGAGACTTACGTCTCCGGCAACCAGAAGCAAGCCGTCAAGAAACATTTTCATGGTGACAGGCTGTCGATCCACAAGGGCACGTTGAATCAGATGGTGCCACTGATTGAACGTTTGCCCGTCGTCTCCAGTCGGGCCAAATGAAGCCCACGATCAGCGACAGGACTCCCATCGCCAGGGCAACTTCAAGGATGCCGCCACACGCACATGCAATAATCATTGTTAGAACGGGGTGGGGTGTTCCAGATCGAGTAGAAAGTGATGGGCCTCTTTGCACCAGCGTGCATCGTTGATGGCAACGTGGTTGGTGCCTTTCTGACCCGGTAGCACGAGCGTGCCATCCGTATTCAGTCGATCAAACTCTTGCTTGAGATCACGACAATACTTGCCGAAGTCTTGCGGTAGGTCGATCATCCGCCCGTAGAGTTGGCAGAGTGCAACCCAATCGTAGTCAGCGTAGTATGCCCACCACTCCGGCATCCAGTGCTCGCGCGTGTACTCCGGGTAAAGATCGCCGACGAAGACCGGGATCGCCACGAAATCCTTGATCGCTTGTGCGATCTGCGCCCGCGTATGCCGCTTCATGCTCCCCGGAATATGGTTCAGCACTTTCCGGCGCACGAAGTCGTTCGCCTTCCCGGCGTCGAACTCGCTGGACACCATGTACAACTCGCGTTCATCGTCGCTGGCGATGCCAATCGAGATCAAGTCGATGATCCGCCCGTCTTCGATGAACTCGCAGTCGAAGTAGTACCTCATTTGCCCCTCAGCTTCTGATCGGCGAGCGCCGCTTCTATAATGGGGACGCGAGACATGAAGACGGCATTGCTGCGATGCTCGTGCTTGAAGTCCCGGCACAGTTGGGCATCGGGATCACACGCCTCCGACAGGATGCGACGGTATTGCTCCGTCACGTCGGGCAAGCAGCGGGTCTCGATCAGGTAGCGACCACGTGGAATGTAGTCGTCCTTCGCGAGCACGTTCAGGATCAGCGGCACATGCTTGAGCCGCGATCCTTCTCGGAGATCGCCGGCCATTCTCTCTTGTGCTTGGGTTATCGTGCCCGCGATGTCGTATTCCAAGCAAGGGCCGTTCAGCTTGATGCCTTCGGCGAACATGAAGTCGAACTCGAAGCCGAAGACTTGTCGGACATACTTCTCGAAGTCCTGGTAATGAACCCTGAATACCGGCATCGCCTTCATCTTGATGACCGGCTTCGGATTCGTGGGCATTCTCCAGACTCTAGGCGGGGATGAACGGTCGATTAGCATGCTTGACTCTCTGTTGTCTTGGAAGTAGCCTGTTTCGCTGTGGTTCGATCACTCTTTCACAGGGACTAGACCGATGTTTCGATTCTCTCTGGCTGGCGTCGAAGTTCAGTGCGACGACGCACAAGAACTCCGCGCCGCACTACTCAACGGATCAGCCAATGGAAAGGCCAAGCGCCCCAAGGCGCGTAGGGCCAAGGCCACCACGGCGGCCAAACCCACCGGGGATACGGGGGCGGGCAAAATGCCGCCGGATGCAGAGATGCCGCTGATTGTTGGACCGTTGACATGGCCGAAGATCGACAAGGCGATTAAGAAAGCTGGATTCACTGGCGACAAGCGTCAATTCCGCAGCGCACTCAAGCGCCGTCAGGACATGGAGACTCAGAAGGCGTAGAACAGAGCAGAGGCAGGCAATAGCCACGGGTAGGACGCCCGTGGCTTTTTCATGCGCCCTCTTCGGCCAGGTCTTCCTTCGGAAAGTCCAACTCGAACGCATCCGGTGCATTTGCCTCTTGATCGAACGAGACGATGTTGAACAACTCGTCGTCGATTCGCACGCAGGCACCTTCCATGAACTTCCAATTTCGCATGGCTGCGATGGCGACGTTCACTTCAAAGCGGTCATAGAGTCCCTTGTGCTCAACCGGCTTGAGGCGGCCGAACTCTTTGGCCAGGCCCCGCTTGTACAGAATGATGTATTGGCGCATTGCGTTTTCTCCTACCACGGCAAACGCAATATGCCCCATTTTGGGTCATAATTCGGTTGTAGCGATTTTGCCGATTGTAGGACTGGCGCGTCAAAACCAGCATTGCCGTCACGATTCGACGCGGCGCGCGGATATTTTCGGAAATCTTTCGGCACCCTTTGGAATTTCGGCGACTTTTTGCTTCTAGTATCTATGAGCAAAGGAACCGCAATGAAACGTGTCACGGACCCGGCCGATCCCCGCCGCTGCAAGCACAGCTTCCCTCACGAACAGTGCTGGAATGAGGCCCCGGAACCTGGCAAGAATTGCACAGCCCACGGTGGCCGCGATATGATCGAAGAGAACGAGAAACGGCTATATCAACTAGCCGAAGTGGATGATCGAGCCAAGCTGGCTCACTTCTCAACGCACGAGCGAATCAAGTCACTCCGAGAGGAGATCGGCCTGGTGCGCCTTCTGATTGAGAAGCGTATGAACCTCATCAAGAATGAGGCAGACCTTCTCGCTGCATGTGGTCCACTCAACAGCATGTTCCTGACGCTGGAGAAGCTCATCAAGAGTTGCCACAGTCTGGAGCAAAGCCTGGGCGAACTTCTGACCAGAGACACCGTTGTGCGTCTCGGCCAAACGCTCTGCAACATCGTCATTGAAGAGTTGCAAGGGATGGAAGGACACGAAGAGGTCATCGACCGAATCGTCGAGCGCCTCTTCCCCACTATCAACAGCACACGCAATTCTGAAATTCTGAAACTCAGCCTCTAGCTGACCGTGCTCAGTGCATAAAGGCCCGACTCAGCCCGCCTAGCGAATGAGTTACCCTCCCCACGGATAGTATCCGTGGGCCGACGCCTTCGGGCGTTTCAACCGCGTGTGACGACATGCGGGTTCGGCGCGTACGGCCGGACATCTTTTTCAAGCTGTCGCACGTGGACAGCTTTCTTACACAAGAGGTTCTGTGTTCCTTCCACGTTGGTGCAAGTGCGGCAAGCCTATCAAGTTTGTTGACGAGCTTCGTTGCGAAGATTGCTTCGCGGACGACTCGCAGAAATATACAGGCAAGAGTAACCGCGTGCAGACCACCAGTTGGCCGCCGGACACAGATCGTAAGTCTTCCAGTCCTCTTGGCCGGAGCAAACCCAATGTTCAAGTTCCGGCCTGTTGATGTTCCTGAATTCAAAGCCGGAGACATTCTCGGCTTCTCAGGCCACGCACTACTTAGTGCCTGGATCAACCTAATGACCTATGGTGTTCCCTTTTGGGGATTGAGTCATTGCGGCATTATCGCCGAGCATCAAGGACGACTGGTCCTCTTTGAGTCATGTGCCGAAACTCCTGACCCCTGCATCGTTCAAGAGAAGTTGGTCAGTGGATCGCAGGCACATGACATAGGCCAAGCCGTCGCGAGTTATCCCGGCAAGGTCTGGCACTATCCGCTGTACCGTAAGCTTTATGACTTCGAGTCAAAGCGGCTGTCTAAGTTCCTGCGTGGAAGTTTGGGCATGCCATACGACACGATTGGCGCGTTTCGTGCCACTGGTGTCGGGTTCTCGACGCTTGAGTCAATGCTTCGTCCGGCGGACCTGAGCAGCTTGTTCTGCTCGGAATGGTGTTGTGCGGCGCACAGTGACATCGGAGTCTTTCCGACCGATCACTCCGGCCGTTACAGCCCCAATCGTTTTGTAAGGACAGAACGCCGACACGGCATCTTGCTCAAGCCCACGAGGTTGAAATGAAACAAATTCTAGCGGCTGCTTTGCTGTCGCTTGTGATGTTGGCTGGTTGTGGACACGTCGCGATTGACTATGGCGGACCAATAAAGGGTGTAACCCCGGTCGTCAGGAAAGAGTATCCGACTGTCAACCTGCCACTTAACCTTCGCCAGCCGAATTGGCTTGGTAACAAACGTGAAGGTTCCTGCGTGCATGCCACTGTGGTCATGCTGTTCCGCTGGCAAGGCCGTTATGCAATGGCCAACCACTGGCGAAACACTTATGGCAACGGAGAAGTTGCTGATGAGACGTGGGATGCAAGGGATAGCCTGGCAAAGAAATTTGATCGTGAAGGAGTCCGCTACGCCTATACCATTAAAGGTGACGTAGCGTTCCTCGAATGGGCTTGCTCGACACGTCGCGGTTGCGGCGTCACTGTCATGGGCGGCAAGCACATGGTTGCTCTAGTTCACTTCGACAACGAGTGGGCCGGCATCCTCGACAACAATGACATTGACACCATCACTTGGGTCGCCCGTGAGACCTTCGTGGCTGAATGGCAGAACAGCAACGGCTGGGCGGTGACGCCTGTTTATACGCCGGCCCCACCCCTGCCGTAATGAAAGAGGAAAACATGCTCCGTCACCTGTTGGCGGTCGCCCTTTTGGTGGCCGCGATGTGTTCGCCGGTCGCTGCGCAGACTGCTATGAAAGCAGATGCTGCGTATGGCGTCCGCTATGTCGAAGAGAGGGTCGTCGAACTGCCTGGCGATCAACTCAAACCTTATCTCACAGTCTTTGGTGAGAAGGGTGATCCAAAGATGGCAGCGATGGTTAAGTGGTTTGAGACCAACGATACCCTCAAGGGAATCAAGGACCAAACGCACTTCCTGGTGATGTACACGGACGATCCGATGTATCACCGCTACGCTGGCAACGTGCCTGCGTTGCCGTATGTGTGCCTACAAGCCGTGAACGTTGAGAAGCCAATTGCGGAATACGCCGGCTCTCAAGTTCCCATGACGGCCGACGCTCTGGCTAGGGGTCTTAACGTGACCGCCAGTAAAGCCGAGTGCTTCCGACGCCGGAATCAAGTGCAGCCTCAGCCTGGCCCTGGACCTGGACCATACATTGATCCAGCCCCGCAGCCGCTGCCGCCTACGCCTGGTCCCCCGTCTCGTCCCACGCCCCGCTTCCCTTGGTTCTTGCTCATCCTGATCGTGACTTTGAGTGCCGCTGGTGGCGCGGGTCGCGAGTGGTACAAGACCTACTACTCGAAATAAGTCGGAGACAACAATGTTCGTTCTGTCTGGTTCTACCCTGGCCATCCTTGTGTTGGGTGGCGTCTGTGCGTTCCTCGCCGGCAAATGGCTGTTCACCAAGGACAGCGAGGCCGAGGCCCGCAAGCGTGCCGCGATCAAGGTTGCGAGCACGATGGAAGCGATGGGCCTGGTTCGCCTGCCCAAGCTGCTTGAGTGCTACGCCGTCAATGACTGGAGTGGCCTGGCTCACGAGATCAAGCTTATGGCTGAACTCGCCGTCAACGAGAAAGCTCTGCTCGCAGAGTTTGACGTGACGTTCTCTCGCGTTCTCGACATGAAGCTTCGCTCGGAAGAGGGTCGCGCTCTGCTCGCCGCGAAGCTCGCCGCCACTGCCGCGCCCACGCCGGCTGTCGCCTAATGCGAGCCTTACTGGCCGCATTTCTGTTCGCGATTCTGATTGCAGGTTGTGAGGTTCAATCCTCATCTTCTCCATCGCTGGTCGCTGTTACCGCGACATGGTGCGAACCCTGCCAACGCGACAAACCAAAGCTCGTGGAAGTCAGTCAAGAGTTTCCTGTAACCGTGCTTGACTTTGACCAACAGCGAGCGGATGCCGACCGCCTCGGTGTCTCAAGTGTGCCTACCTACGTCGTCTATGACGCCAACGGTAAGGAAGTGCAACGGTTCGACAACTTGAAGCGTGCCATTTGGCTGCTTCGCAAGTTGTATCAATTGAGCAATTGATCGGTGGCCCTCATTAGAGGGCCGCTTCGTTCACCTACTGAGAGTGAACGAAGCGGAGGTTAAGGAAATGGATTACTACGACAAGGTAATGATGCTCATCTTTGCTCTGAGTTGCTTATACGCAGCCGTCCGCATCGCTGAGATAAACGTCACTGCCTCGTCGCCTAACCGCCGGACCAAGAAGGAAACCTAAATGACAGTACGCAACCCTCGCAGGTGCCGCCGCAACTGTCCAGAGGAAGCTCCTAAGCCGGGAATTGCACCAGCGCGTCCAGCGCAGTCACTGTCTGTGACTTCCAAATCGGAAGGTGATCGGATTTGGAGGCACGCGCTTTACGGTACGGGCACGTGCATCGGAATGATCGAAGGCTATGCCCAAATGGGTATGCCTGGCGATCCTTTGGACACCATCAACGAATTTGTTAGGCGGCTCGTATCGGTCGCTGCTCACATAAAGGCCAAGAGAAATGAAAGTACGGATGCCCAGAGCGGACAACTTCCCGCTCGTGAAGATCACAGCCAAGGGTCTGAACTGGTCGAGCGAGATGCTCCTGGATCAGACGCACAAGGAATGCGACATCCCGCTCCCAACAGGGACGGACGAGAACGACGTGGAAGTGACCGCGACGTTCTGCAACGGTCGGGGACAGACGGTGGAAGATTGCGGAGTGCTGAAAGCACGAGTCGAGAAACCGAAACCGGCCCCAAAGAAAGCCGAGCCGAAACCGGAACCAAAGGTGGAAGCAAAGGCCGAAGCAAAGCCGGAAGCAAAGTCAGCGCCGGCGAAGAGTGAGTCAGTCGAATAACTTCTGCGGGCCTTCTATGCCCGCGCCGCCGATCTGCGGCTTTCTTTCAGCGATCCAAGGAGCCGTAGATGGCCAATCTCGTTTACAACAGGTTCAAGAAAAACATCGCTGACGGCACGATTGACTTCGATGCCGCCGGCACAGTCGTGCGGTGCTTGCTCGAACGCAGCACTTCCACCTATTCGCCGAACGCCGACGATGACTTCGTTGGTGATCTGACCGGGCTGGTGGAGATCACGGTCGCCAGCTATGCCCGCCAGACTGTTGCCAGCAAGGCGGTCAACCAAGACGACACGAATGATCGAGCGGAACTCGATTTCGATGACCTTGCCTTTGGCAACCTCGAATCAGGTCAGACCGTCAAAGCTCTGATCTTCTACGTCCAGACCGGCGGCAGTGATGCCACGCCGAACGACGACATTCTGATCGCCCGCGTTGATACCGACGCTGGAGCGATTCTTCCCGTGGCCCTGGCCGGCGGCGCGTTCAACGTCGCAGTGAATGCCGAAGGCTTCCTCCAACTCACGTAAACAACATGGCTTTCTTTGCAGTCTTTGATCGGGTTAGTCCCAATCTGAACAAGTACATGGCGACGTTGTTCAACACGTCGGCCACACGCAAGGTTGTCGTCAATCGCATCTACCGCTTCGATTGGCAAGTGCAAGCGGCGACTGGTGTGCAACTTGAGCAAGAGTTGCGGGGCATTACTGCCCGCAGCGGCGGTAACGCCGTGACGATTGTGTCCGAAGACCCTAACGATTCGTTGAGCGCCGGCATTACCGCCGAGCATGGTTCAACTGGTGTTACGGAAGGCGGACACGGACTTGTGCGACGGCTGTTTGCAACCAGTGAGGAAGTGGCGCTTGCTGCTTCAATCACACCGCCCTTTGTGTTGGGCCATGACAGCGATGCGCAACTCATCTACCAGCGCAGTGCAAACTCCAGCGGTCTCGTACTACGCGAGAACGACGGACTCACAATCAAGAATCTGACCAACAGCAACGTCGGCACTGTTAGCTACGTGTTCGAGTTTGAAGATCAGCCGGCGTAAAGAAGGTGACTCATGGCTCTGGCAGGTGATTCAATCCTGGTGACTCCAGGTTCTGGTGCAACGGTTGCGACCCATACCGTTTCGTCCAAGGAACATCAGGTAGTGATGTTCGCCGATCAGACCGGCCACATCTGGGGTTCCAAGCCGCTCTACTACTTTCGTGTTCCGTTTCAGGTTCACGTCGGCGCTGCCAATACGAAGCATTGGGATTTGTTCAATGCTGACGCCTCACTAATCGTGCGCGTAGTCAGCACCATAATGATTCCTGACACGGTTACAGCCGTGACAGGGCAAATGTTTGATTGGAACATGTCTCGCACTACGGCAGTCGGCACAGGCGGCACTGCGCTAACAGCATGGTTGCCAGATTTGAATCAGACCGCCTTGGACGCGGACATTACCTGCCGCGCCAAACCAACAGGCGGTGCAACGAATTCTACCATTTTGACGCAATGGCAGATGAATTCAGAAGAAACCAATACCAACTCACAGCTAGTGGCTTCATTAGGCGGCTATGAGGCAATGCCAGAACCATTACGACCTGTGAATGGCGGGCAGGGCATTGTCCTTCGTCAAAATCAGGGTTTGGAAATGCTGCAAGTCACTGCGGCCTCTGCGGGAAACAGTGCTTTCTTGATTGGATTTACTGTGGAGTAACCTCGTGTGTCGCTACTCCTACTACTCAATCAGATACCGCCGACCAATGTCTCGCTGAATGCAGTTTCGGCAGCGTGGTCAACAGTAGCGCCAACAGTCCGACGCGGAACGTCTCTCTCGCTTAGCCCGCTCAGTCGGACAATCTCAGTCGTCACTCCTACCATCACGGTAGGACGCTCGCTAAGCCTCTCACCGATTAGTCGCACGATCTCGGTTGTCGCTCCGACAGTCCGAGTTGGGACATCGCTTGCGTTGACTCCTGTCACCGCTGCCTGGTCTGTTGTCGCCCCGACCGTCTCAGCCAACACGCAAGTCTCGTTTGCTCCGCTAGTCGTCTCGACGCAGGCGGTTGCACCGAGCATCACGGTTGGAACCACGCTCGCACCTAATGTGCTGGTTGTGGCCTCTTCGCTCACTCAGCCTACGATCACTCGCGGCATCAACCTTACGTTGACACCGCTTGTCGTTCAGGCAACGTCTGTCGCGACTACGATCACTCGCGGCGTTGAAGTGACGTTGACCCCGGCTGATGCTCACTGGTCGGTGGTTGCTCCTGCGGTCACGAGTGGAACAACGCTTAGCCTGGCACCGCTGGTTGTGGCGACAAGCATCGTTGCTCCTGCGATTACGTTCGCCACGGATCACAACGTATCGCTTGCTCCGCTTGTTGTCAGTGTGACTTCGGTCGCACCAACAATCACAGTCGGACGCACACTTCAACTCAGTCCGCTTAGTGTTGCATTCTCTAGTCCACTGCCTAGCATCACGCGGGGTGTGGCTCTCGCGCTTTCACCAGCGGTCATCAGTTCGGCGATTATCGCGCCAGCGATTAGTCGCGGTGTATCTGCGACACTCACGCCGCTCGTACTGACGTTCACGCCAGTCGCTGTCACTCTTGGTGACATCACGACAATCGTCCTCAATCCGCTCGTCGTATCAATGACGTTCGGTTTGCCGTTGCTCACCGTAGAAGCCGGCGTTCACCCCTTCTTCTTTGAGTTTCTCCGCTCTGTGAACGTCGAGTTTCCGAAACGTCGAAGGAATCGGTTTGTGATGCCAATCGTGAACCAGTATCCAATCGCGTTTGTGTTCGACCGGCAGGAACGATTGAAACTGGAGAGTTAATATGGCCGGTCAAATTCATCAGTTCGACATTGGTACTGAGTTCATCTTTGAGTTCAGAGACCAAGACGCCATTCTCCCTCTCGATGACGCCACTCTGATCGAAGTCATCTTTCGCAAACCGGGTGCTCCGAACGTCACTAAGGAACCAACCTTGGTGACAGATGGTTCCGATGGATTGGCCCGCTACATCGCCCTCGAAAATGATCTCGATGTAACCGGCAAGTGGCGAGCACAGGGTCACGTCATTAAACCTTCCGGCGAGTGGCACTCTACAGAAGCCGAGTTCACGGTCTATCCGAACTTGGATTAACGGTGGTCGAAAGATCGCCACTCTCAGGCCGGTGATCTTTTATGAGTTCGATTTACGACGAGCTACGCGCGTCAATCGCGGACGGTCTCAAGAACCGTACATTGACAAGCTGCTCACGATGGGCTGCTCGTCGCAGAATCATGGGCGGCGAATTCGCCGGACCATATTCGGATTGTAAGCATCCGTGGGTCAGAGAGATGCACGACAGTTGGGCACCGTTCAACTGGGTAATGAAGGGCGCACAAGTCGGATGCACCGAAGTCGCCATCAACCGAGCGCTCTACACGATTGACAAGCTGCACCGGGACGTGATGTACGTCCTGCCCACCACGAAGAACGCCAGCAAGTTCAGCAAGGGTCGTTTTGGTACTGCTCTTGCTCTGAGTCCCTATCTCAAGGGTCTCTTCACTGACACGAACTCGGTGGACCTCAAGCAGGCCGGGGCCAACTGTCTCTACATCAGTGGCTCACGAGGCGACAGCAACCTCAAGTCGGTGCCTGTCTCCGAACTCGTTCTCGACGAGTTGGACGAAATGGACAAGTGGGCGATCAGTCTAGCGCTGACTCGTCTTCAAGGTCATACCGAGAAGCACGTCTTCGGTCTCTCGACTCCCACCATTCCTAATCGTGGCATCCACGAGCAGTTCAAGAATAGCACCCAAGAACATTTTGTGTTCCCGTGCCCAAGCTGCTCGCGGCAAATCCACCTAACGTGGCCAGACAACATTGAAATCCTCGGCGAAAGCCTGATCGACCCGAAAATCAAAGACTCCTATCTCAAGTGCCATCTCTGCAATGCTCGTCTTGAGCATCTCGACAAGCCTAACTTTCTAAAGCATGCGACATGGGTCTCCATGAATCCCAACGGGATCAAGGAGCACCGAGGCTTCCACGTCTCGCAGATGTACAGCTTCACGATGAGTCCTGCGGAACTCGTCTATTTCTACTTCAAAGGCTTCGGCAGCGAGTGGGACGCCAAACAGTTCCACAATTCGCAGCTAGGCGTGCCATTCATCAGTGACGGAGCACAAGTCACTGACGAGATGATCGACCGTTCTATTCGTAACCATACGAAGAACGATGACCGACCAGTGGTTGGCGGTGAGAAGATCATCACGATGGGCGTGGATCAAGGCGACTGGAGCTACTACGAAATCTGCGAGTGGACGATTGAGAGCTTCGGCCTCGATCTGAATGCAACGTCGCAATGCAAAGTGATTTGCGAAGGCAAGTTCTGGCGAGAAGACTTCGACCGTGAACTCAATCGACTAATGCGTGAGTGGCAAGTCCTCACGTGCGTCATCGACGCTGACCCCTTCGGCCTTGAAGCTCGACGATTCGCTCGTCGCTTCCCTGGCCACGTCTATCTCTGCCGCTATCGCAGCGGAGTGACGGCACGGGAGATCGCGATCACCGATGACGAAGACGGCGCACCGATCATCACAGTGGATCGCTCCAACTGGATGAGTGCGGCTTTGGGACGGTTCAAAAACAACCCGTCTCGGATTTGGTTACCCGCTGATGTGTCGCATGAATACCGCGAGCACGTCAAGAACCTCGTCGGCACGTACAAGCAAGACGAGGAGTTCGGCAATCCGGTCTATGTCTATGAAGACATCGGACCAGATCACTTCGGACATGCCCGCTGCTATGCGGAGATCGCGTTGCCGCTGGTGGCAGTGCAAATGACCAACAAGGATGTCAAGGCGTTCCTATGACTTTGTATCAAACGCGAATCATCGACAGCCGGCATCCCAACTTCCTGTCGAACGTAGGTGACTGGGAGAAGTGGCGACTGACCTACCGGGGTGGGGAAGAGTTTCGCAACAAGTACCTCGAACAATTTACTAACCGCGAAGATCGACAGGACTTTGAAGCCCGCAAGCGAGTGACTCCTATTCCGAGTTACGCGAAAGCGGCCATCAACGACATCCGTAACTCGATCTTCCAGCGGATGCACGACATCACACGTCGAGACGGCAGCAAAGCTTATCAACGAGCGATTGCTGGCTTGGATGACGGAGTAGATCGTCGTGGATCAACGATGAATTCGTTCCTCGGCATCAAATGCCTGACGGAACTTCTGGTGATGGGGCGAGTCGGCGTCTGCGTCGATTCCCCGGTAGTTGAAGGTGCTACGCTCGCCGACGCCAAGGGCGCTCGGCCGTATCTCTACAGCTATCAAGTTGAAGACATTCTCAACTACTCATGCACCAAGCCTGACGAGCCGAGTGAGTTCCAATCCGTGTTGCTTCGCGACACGTGCATGGACTACGACCAACGCACCATGCTGCCGCTTGGAACCTTCCAGCGGCTGCGGATGATGTGGATCGACAAAGAGACTGGCTTCGTCAATGTGCAGTTCTACAACGCAGCCGGCGATCCAATCGACAGCTACGGGAACACATCAGGCCCGGTGCAACTCGAACTCACGAAGATTCCCTTCGTACTATTCGACGTTGGTGACTCGCTCATCAAGGATGTCTGTAACCACCAAGTTACGCTTCTGAATCTGATCTCCAGTGACGTGAACTTCGCGCTCAAGGCGAACTTTCCGTTCTACGTCGAGCAACGCGACATGCGTGCGGTCGGCAGCCACTTGAAGGTCGCTGCTAACCCGGATGGCACCGCCACAACTGGTGGCCAAACATCCCACGACAACGAGATCAAGGTCGGTGCCACGCAAGGTCGGTTCTACGACATCAAAGCGAACGCACCAGCCTTCATCAATCCGTCGCCCGACCCGCTCAAGGCGTCGATGCAGTTGCGAGCCGAAATCGCAACCGAGATTCGACGCTTGGTCAACCTTCGAGTTGAAGGCATGGCAGAACGAGCCAGCGCCGAGAGCAAGGCAATGGACAACCAAGGGCTGGAAGCTGGTCTCAGCTTCATCGGCCTGGTCCTGGAGAGTGGCGAACGCAAGATCGCCGAACATTGGGCCGCGTTTGAGGATCGAGTCGAAACCCGCCGCAAGGTGGCCACGATCAAGTATCCCGACCGCTATAGCCTCAAGACCGATGCTGATCGCATCGACGAGGCCACTAAGCTCTCCAAGCTGATGTACACGGTGCCGGGCCAGACAGTGAAGAAAGAGATCGCCAAGATCATCAAAGATTCGCTGCTCGGTGGCAAGGTCAACGTGGAAACCATCTCGACAATCAATTCAGAGATCGACAATTCGGACTATACGACTAGCGATCCTGAGACGATTGTTCTGGCCGTCGAGAACGGCCTATGCGGTGACCAAACCGCTTCTATGGCACTGGGCTTTGACGAGAACGAATACTTGCAAGCTCAGAAGGATCACGCCGCTAAAGCCAAGCGTGTTGCTGAGGCGCAAGCCAGCGTCAAGCCGGACCCAGGAGCACGGGGCGTCGATTCACTTTCGACCGATCCCAAGTCTGCTCCGAAAGAGAAGGCCGCCAGTCGGGATAAGTCCCTACAAAGTGACAATCAGAAGCGTGTTCGTGGCAACGGCCGCTTTCCCAAGGAGTAAGCAATGTCAGCAGTTCAAGTGGTGAAAGAATCGTTGCCAGGTTTCATGGCAGGTAATGGGACAGTCGGCGGAACGCCGGCTCAACTCACGACCATTGCGTTTCCAATCACCAAGCACGTCGTTGTCCAGGCTGCATCTGGCAATGGCAGTACGGTCAGCGTGGGGCCAGCCTCAGCGCAAGCCGCAAACGGATACATCCTGGCAGCGGGCGAGAGCACGCCGCCGATTTACGTGGACGATACGTCCAAAGTGTGGGTCGTCGGGGGTGCCGCCGACCAGGATTACAACTGGATCGCAAACTAAGGAATCAAATCAATGGGTATTCTCGCCGACCTTCTTGCCGCCCCGCTCACGTACAGCAACACGCCTGGTGTTGGCCGACACGTGTATCGGAACCTGGAAGACATCCTTCGCACGTATGGTGACTTTGACTATCCGAGTGGTTTCAACACCGGGAACGAAGTTCAAGGTATCGCTGTTCACTCCGGCACAGTCAGCGGTGGCACGTTCACCTTGACTCCTCAAGTGACTGGTGCCGTTGCAACTGGCAACATCAACCACAACGCCAACGCTGCCACGATTCAGACCGCTATCGACACCGCAATGACTGGTGTCGCTGGTTACGTTGCCGGACATCTGGCAATCACTGGTGGACCTCTCACCACGACCCCGCTGGTTCTCACCTACAGCGGTGCCTCGGTCGATGCGACCAACTACGCCCTGGTTGTGGGTGACGGTGCTCTGCTCACTGGTGGTGGCACGCTCGGTGCGATCACGCAGACGACCGCTGGTCAATCTGCCCGCGCTGCTTGGGCCTTCCTCAAAGTGGCTGGCATCATCACCAGTGCTCCGCCGGATCAAGGCAGTTCTGGCACTCCAACTGTTGGCTCTGGCCGTGGGCAGTTCCCGTTCAAGCTCAACAACGACACCGTGATCGCTCTCATCGAAGAGGCGGCTTCCAAGGACGGTGGAATCGCGGCTGTGAAGACTTCCCTTCTGACCGCACTCCGCTTGCCGTAAGAGGTTTGACCCGTGGAGATCACAAAAGAATCAGTGCCTGGATTGCTACATGGGCACCAGGCTGCCGGCACTTCGCGGATTCGTCTCACTGATCTGGACATTCCAGTTCACAAAGGCGTGCTGATGCGATGCCCCGGATCGGAAGACGCGGGCGGTGGCAATACGGCACCCGTTTGGGTCGGTGGCAACGGCGTAACAGCCGATTCAGCCGCGACCGGCGGCATCCCAATCCTGCCAGGCGATTCGCTCTTCGTGCCGATTGAGCGGCCGATGTCGCTCTTCATCATCTCGACCGATGCGGACCAAGACGTTGCGTGGATCGGACTATGAGCATCATTTACATCAGCAGTAGGGGCGTGGCTGGCCCACAAGGCATTCAAGGCGACCCCGGTGCCGGTGTAATCAATTGGCTCGGCGTTTGGGACAGCGGCACTACTTACGAAATCAACGATGCTGTTTCCTACCAAGGAAGCAGCTACATCTGCCTCGTTCAGCATTCCAACCAAGTTCCTCCGAACCCGACCTATTGGGGCGTGCTCGCGGAAGTTGGTGACACAGGTGCAACCGGCCTGACCGGCGACACTGGTCTTGGAATCACCTGGCTTGGCGACTGGGACAGCGGTGACCCATACGTCGTCAACGATGCAGTGGTCTTGGATGGCACGAGTTACATCTGCATCCAGGATCATACGAATCAACAACCGCCGAATGTCGCGTACTGGAACATCCTCGCACAGAAGGGTGGCACTGGAGCGACGGGCAACACGGGCGCAACCGGCGCTCGTGGCCTCACGTGGCGAAACGCTTGGAACAGCATCACGGCCTATGCAGTGGACGATGCCGTTCAATACAACGGCAGCGCATACATCTGTCTTCAAGCACACACGAATCAGTTTCCAACGAACCCTACCTATTGGAGTCTGCTGGCTTCAAAAGGTGACACTGGCACGACGGGCGACACCGGATTAACCGGAGCGGCCGGTGCTGACGGGCAGGGCTTCACCTGGCGTGGCTCATGGAGCGGCGCAATCACCTACGCTCCCTACGACGTAGTTGAGTTCGACGGGTCCAGCTACAACTGCATTCTCGGCCACACGAATCAAACCCCACCGAATCCCACCTACTGGGAGACGATGGCCCAAGCTGGAGAAGATGGCGGCGGTGGCGGCAGTGGCGAAGGGCTGGTCACCGAGGCCGAGAACACGAACGCTGGTTCAATCTCAAAATGTCGCGTGGTCTATATCAGCGGCGTTGAAGAAGTTGATCTGGCGCGGGCTAACAACACAACCACCGCCAAAGCTTTTGGCCTGGTTGCGGATAACTCCATCTCTGCGAGTGTCTCCGGCAACATTCAGATCAGTGGCATTCTCGAAGCCACAACCGGCCAGTGGGACACTGTGACCGGGCAAAGCGGTGGGCTGACATCAGGTGCCATCTATTACCTCAGCGCAGCCACCGCAGGCGCAATGACGACGACAGCGCCTGTCTCTGGATTCATCGTCGAACTCGGCAAGGCGCTGAGCACAACCAAATTTGACACCACGATAAGGCGGCCGATTCGGCTGTAAATAAATGGCTGCTCGCAAACCGCTAGTCATCAACGGCGGACAAATCGAACAACTCCAAGCCGGCGATACGCTTGATGCGTCAGTCACCGAAGTGGATGTGGTCAGCAAGACCAATGACAACGCCAGTCCAATCGTCATTGGCAACGTTGTCTATAACAAGACAGACGGTGACGTTGACCTGGCTCGCGCAAACGCGCAGGGCACCGTTCAAGTTCTCGGCTTGGTCCGAGACGCAAGCATTGCCGCAGCCGCCGCCGGCAACATCCAGACAGACGGAATCCTGACAGCCACTACCGGCGAATGGGACGCTGTGACTGGAGGGTCTGGTGGTCTCTCGCCCGGCGTGCCGTACTACGTCAGCGCCGCGACAGCGGGCTTGATTACAAGCACCGCACCTTCTAGCGCCGGTCAGTTTGTTGTGCGCATTGGACTGGCCAGTAGCGCTACCTCATTGGACATCTCAGTCGAACCCCCGATCAAGCTATGACCATCCGCAAACCGCTTACTATCACCAACGGACAGATTGAAGCATTCCAATCCGGTGATCTAGTCAGCGGAGTTGCGAATGTTCTCACCAACACAACTCTCTATGTTGAGACTACGGGCAACGACACGACCGGCGACGGTTCGATTGGCAATCCTTGGTTGACCATCGGGAAAGCACTCAGCTATCTCGCGGACAAATGGATCGAGAAAGACAACTTTGTCACGATCAACGTTGGTGACGGCAACTTTGCCATCTCTTCGTCGCTCACGATCAAGCATCCCTGCGGCGACCGGATTACGATCACTGGCACCAACACCCACGACAAAACGTTGTCGAGCATTCAGAGTTCCTCCGGCTCGGCCGGTGCCTGGTCATACGTGCTCAATGTCAATACGGTGACCAACATTGCCGTGAATGACTACGTGCTCATTCGCGGGCCAGCCAATGGGACTCGACCAGAGTTTATCGCTGGTTGCCACGAAGTCACCAACGTCGATGCAGTCAATACTCGCATCACAATCGCGGTCAAGCATAAGCACACTTCTGTGGCGTCTGGCTCTGTCACAGGCACGGTCACGTGTGTGAAGACACGAGTGACAGTCACGGGCGTGGACGGATTGGTAGTCGATCCCAATCACACGCTTGGCTTCATGGACAAGGTAGTGTTCGTGGGCGATGCCACGGCAACCAAGAGTGGAATTCTTAGTGGTCATGGTCTGGCCGCAGCCAATACCCATCTGTGGGTTGGCAACAATGTAGGCGTCGTGAACTTCCAGTATGGCGTACAAGTTGTCGGCGGCTCGTTCCGTGGCAACATTATCGCGTCTGGTTGTGTTTCTGATGGCGCACGTACATTCGCTGGTGCCAAAATCTATGCTTCGAGTGGAATCACGGCTACTGGCTGTGGTGCCTTTGGAGTCTTTGCCACGCTGAATGGTTCGATCTATTGCCCGGCATCCCGGCTAACAGGTAACTCTGACAGCGGCGCTGGCGCTAGCGCTGGCGGGGTAGTTAGTTGTCCCTCGGCCCATCTGACGGGAAATACGCTCAACGGTGCTGTTGCTGAAAATCAAGGTTGCATTCTGTGCGACCTGGCTTTTATCAACAACAACTTGGACAATGGCATCATAGCTCTGAATCAAAGCCATATCAGTTCGCCCTCAGCGACGATCCAAACGAACTTCAAAGGCGTGTACTGCGACAAAGGTTCTTACATCTATGTCGAAGGCAGTACCATCTCCAGCAACACGAGCGGAAGTTACAACATTTCCGCAGATACGCTTTCAGTCAATGGCTCGTACATTGACACGGGCGCAGCGGCAGGCTTCCCAATTCACGGTTCACCAGTGCCTGGTGGTCGTTTGACCCTGGAAAGCAACGTGGCGGTCTCAACCACCGATCAAGCTTCCGCTTCGACTATTTACTACAAATCATTTCAACACGGCCATATCTGGCTCTACAACGGCTCGGAGTGGCTCCGGCGAACTCTGCCAGGCGGCCAAATCTCCGCAGCGTGCCCCACAGCTTCCGGCTCAAACAAGCCTTATGACGTTTTCATTTATGATGATAACGGCACACCAACCTTAGAGTTCCTGGCGTGGACGAATAACACGACACGCGCAACTGGCCTCCTTAATACTAGCTCTCCCTACTTGTGGACAAAGAGTGGTGACACCACGCGGCTCTACGTCGGGACGATCTATGTAACTACTAGCGGTAATACAAACGACACACTGCGCAGTCGCCACGTGTGGAATATGTTTAACCGCGTAGTACGCGATATGTTTTGGATCGGCCCTCAAGCAAGTTACACATACAGTGCGAACAATGTTGCACGCTATGTGAATGGTGGCACAGCACCATCGCTTTCAATAGTTGTTGGACTCTCTGAGGACATCTACCAAGCCGAAGCGCGAGTTACCGCCTCCAAATCTGTTGGAGCGAATGGTACAGCGATTGATATGGGCATCGCTCGCGATGCAACCAATACCACATTTGCGGTTGGTTGCCAGGCGGGAGTGATCCGTTCTACGACGGCAACTGATCTTGACCTCAGAACGCTGCAAACCACGTTCAGCGAAATCGCCCCTATTGGCTACCACGAATACAACTGGACTGAGCGTACTGGTACGAATTCCGTGACTCTCAACGTGGTTGGCACGAATGCCAATGAATGCGGCATGTTCGGTTGGTTCCCAATGTAGGTGACAGATGAGAGACATTCTCGCTTTGCATAATGCGTTACGAGACGCAGGACTCGACATCTCCGGTGTCAGTGATCCAGGGCCAAACGCCTACATCAACGGATGGAACACCACGCCCACAGAAGCTGAGCGTGCTCAAGCGGGTGCCATTCTAAAAGCATTCGATTGGACCGAGAAGCCAGCACTAACTCTCGCGACTATTGAAGCGCTTTCAAGTGATGAGAAATCGCGACTGATTGATTTGCTACTGACACAAGCGGCTGGCGTGCGACCGGACCTATTGGACATGGCGAAGAAACCAAAGGCGTAGGACAAATGAGTATCATTCATGTCAGTAGCCGTGGTGTTGCCGGTCCCCAAGGCATCCAAGGTGATCCAGGACCAGGCGTCATTAACTGGCTAGGCGAGTGGTCAGACGCCACCGCCTACGAAGAGAATGATGCGGTAACCTGGCTCGGCACGAGCTATATCTGCATCGTCGCTCACACCGATCAAGAGCCACCTGATCCCACCTACTGGGACGTGCTCGCTTCCAAAGGCGATGAGGGTGACGCGGGCGACCAAGGTGATGCCGGCCTCAGCATTGAGTGGCAAGGCAATTGGGATAGTGGTCAACCATACGTGGTGAATGATGCTATCACACTCGATGGCACCAGCTACATTTGCACGGTCAATCACACAAATCAATCGCCGCCCAACGCTGGCATTTGGAATGTGCTCGCCGCGAAAGGTAGTACAGGTCTCACTGGAAACACCGGCCTCACGGGTCCGATTGGAATCACCTGGCGAGGCGCGTGGAACTCAATCACGAGTTATGCCCTCAATGACGCAGTGACTTCTGGTGGCAGTGACTACATCTGCATTCAAGCTCACAGCAATCATCAACCGCCCAACGTCATCTACTGGGACTTTGTAGCCTCGAAGGGCGACACTGGCACCACGGGTGACACTGGCGAGACAGGTGACACTGGTGCTACCGGCGATGGCTTCACATGGGAAGGTGAATGGAGCGGCGCAGAACCTTACCAAGTGCGTGATGTCGTTCAGTTCGATGGATCGAGCTACAACTGCATCCTCGGACACACCAATCAAACGCCACCGAATCCCACCTATTGGGAATTGATGGCGTCGAAGGGTGACACTGGCACTTTTGACACAGACCCACTCACAGGCGCTGAGACCGGCACGGACGTAACCGCACAAACGGTGTCCACTCATCGGCGACCTGAGACGATCCAATCGACGCACACATTCACTAACCAAAGCGTCACGATCACGGATCACACGACGGATGGCGGCCACGGCGGTGTGAAAATCTTCGACTATCCCGAAGGCCATTTCGTGGTCGTTGGTGCTGTCGGCAATCTCACGATTGCTCGCGTCGGCACGAACCTGACAGCAACTGCTGCTCTGGTGTTCTCACTCGGTACGACGGTCGCTGGTATCGACAACGATACGCTCACCGGAACCGAAGCTGACATCATTCCGTCAACAGCCGCCACGCTGAGTGGTGGAACAGTCACGGTCAACTTTCAGAAGTCAGCCTTGCAATTCATCGACGGCACCGCCGGAGCGGCCGACGCCTACTTCAACGTGGTGTCTCCCGATGCTGGCATTTCTGGCAATGATGCTGTGCTCGTCAATGGCACTGTCATCCTCACCTTGATTCGCTTGGGTGACAACTAATGGCCATCAACTTCGACTACTACGGCTCGCTCAGCGAAGCCAATGAATACTTTGACATGCGTCTCCACGAGAGCGCATGGTATGGGGCGACTCTCACGACTCGTCCCAAGGCACTGTGGGCCGCGACCAGAATCATCGACACCTTGAACTACAAAGGGTTCAAGAGCACTGTCTATGACTTGCTGGTTGCAAACAGCCTCACAGACTTGCCACGCGATCTCAGTGACACGAGCACTCCAACATTGGACGAAGTTCTGGCTGCTGAGGCCGCGCAGGTGCTGGAGTTTCCGCGAGGCTTGGATTCAACAGTGCCAGAGGCGATTCGCATCGCCCAGTATGAGATCGCTCACACGCTCCTCGATGGCAAAGACCCAGAGTTGGAGCTTGAGAACCTTGGCATTATCAGTCAAGGCTATGCGTCAGTTCGCACAACCTTTAGCAGAACGCACGTGCCCGTTGAACATATCGTCAACGGCGTGCCTAGCTCTACGGCCTGGCGACTTCTAGTCCCGTTTCTTCGGGATGACGACGCGATTCGCGTTAGCCGGGTGTCGTAACACCAGGCTTCTAGGGCTACGGCCCATCCTTACCGGCTGGCAGAACCCGTGCCAGACCTACCGGGTCCAAATTCGGGGTGCAAGGAAATGTTGGTCATGTTCGTGAATGATTGGTACAAGCTGTGCGCGCTCGTTGCCTGCTATGACGGCGAAAACGAGGAGATTCCTGATCCGCCTGTCGCTCCCAAAGAAGAGGAGATGAAGGCACCGGAAGGATTCACTGCCGAGCAGCAAAAGAAATTCAATGATGCCGTCGCGGCCGAGCGCCGCAAGCAAGAGACGAAGTGGCGAAGTCAGCTAGAGAAGGCTGAGGCCACTTACAAAGAGATGCTCGCGAAGACGGAAGGTCTCAGCGCCAAAGAGCGTGCGACCATCCAAGAGAATCTCGATACGGTCTCTGGACAACTCCGCAGCAAAGAGCATCAAGCTCAACTGGAGAAGAAGGAGTTGGAAGCTTCCTACCAAGGGAAGCTCACAGAAGCTCAACGTCGGGCCGAGATCGCTGAACAGCGTTATCGCGATTCGACCATCATGCGTGCGCTACAAGACGCCGCAGTTGAGCACGAGGCGTATAGCGCCTCACAGGTCGTCACGCTTCTCCGTGAGAAGACCAAGCTCGTCGAGACGCTCGACGAGAAGACCAACAAACCCAACGGACAGTTCAAGGTCGTCGTCGAGTTTCCTGACAAAGACAACACGACTGGCCAAGAGGTAATGACCACCAAGACGCCGGCAGAGGCAGTGAAGCGGATGACAGAGGTTGCTGAGTTCCAAAACCTCTTCCGCAAGAACGTCGTGTCTGGTGTTGGTGGCAACTCGGCTATCGGTGGCCTTACACCGGGTTCAAACGGGCGTATTGATGCGGCGAAGCTAACGCCGGAGCAATACCAAAAGGTGCGAGCAGAGAACCCTGAACTGCTCGGTCTGCGGCCTACTACTAAGCGCCGCCGTTAAAGCGATCAGGGGTCGAATTTCCCGAAACAAAGAAACGTCCCTTTTGGAGACAAACATGAACCTGTGGTATCTCTCTGTGGCCGCTGTGGCGTGCTACGCAAATGACAATGATGCTTTCGTGCCCGAATTGTGGGCGAACGAGGGGTTGGCCATCCTCGAAGAGAATATGGTCGCCGCGAATCTCGTTCACCGCGATTTCGAGCCGGAGATTCGCAACTTCGGCGATGTGGTCAACACCCGCCGGCCGGGCACCTTCGGCATTCGCCGGAAGGTTGACGGAGACACACTGAGCCAGCAAGACGCGAACGCGACGAACGTCCGTGTGCCTCTGGATCAGTGGTTCTACAACTCGTTCACGATCAAGGATGGCGAGGCTTCGCTGAGCTTCCAAGACCTCGTGGACATCTATCTGCTCCCCGGCATGCAGACCATTGCCCGCTCGGTTGACCGCGCGGTGCTCGGTCGCATCCATGCCTTCTTCAACACTCCGACCAAGCGAGCCGGCAAGCTCGGTGGCTTGGATTCCACGACCGCCAAGGATTACACCTTGGAGGCTCGCCAGATTCTCAACGAGAACCTGGCCCCTCTCGACGGACGCCGGAGCCTTGTGCTCTCGCCCGCGAGCGAGACCGGAATGCTCAAGAACGAACTCTTCATCCGCGCCAACGAGCGTGGTGATGGTGGGTCGGCTCTTGAGAATGCGACCCTCGGTCGTATCCTCGGCTTCAACACGTTCCTTGACCAGAACGTGAACAACATCTCGACTGGTGCCGAGACTATCGCTGGCACGATCACCAACGCCCTCGCGGCTGGTGGATCGGGCAGCCAAGCTTGCACCGTCACGGCGTATGAGGTCAATGTTGGCGAGTTCGCGACGGTGGCTGGCAACATGCAGCCCACCTACGTGACCGCCCGCACGGCTTCGACCAACACCACTGCCGTCACCTTCAATGAGGCCAACAAGTACGCCACGCTCGCTTCGGCGGTCCTGACTGTGTACAAGGCTTGCGATGTCAACGGCGCTTACGCCGCTGGCTACAGCAAGGGCATCATCCTGGATGGCTGGAACACCGATCAGCCCCCGCAGGCTGGTCAGTTGGTTGCGTTCAACACCGGCAGCAACCGCCGGACCTACACCGTCATCAACAGCGAGCTTACCGCCGCTGGCGAGCAGACTGTGTACCTGGATCGGCCGCTCGAAGTCGCCCTGGCGAACAACGACCTGGCCTTCCCCGGTCCCTACGGTAGCTTCAACTGGGCGCTGCACCGCGAGGCCATTGCCCTCGTGAGCCGTCCGTTGGCCATGCCGAACAACCGCATGGGCGTGATGAGCCAAGTTGGTGTCCACAACGACATCAGCATGCGCGTCAGCATGCAGTACGACATCAGCGCCGGTGGCACCATCGTCAATCTCGACCTGCTCTGCGGTGTCGCGGTTCTCGATAGCCGTCTGTGCGTGCCGCTGCTTGGTTAATCCAAGGCAGTAGCCTTCATCGGGCTGCCCGGTCCAACCGGGCCGGGCAGCCTTTCTTTTTATCTCCGAGGGGAACATGCCCACGATTCTAGCAGTGGGTGAGTTTGGAGATGCGGTCGCACTGGTGAAACAGTTTGGCCCCTTCTTTCTCGCCGTAGTTTTCTTTCTGTGGCGGGACTGGCAGCGTGAAAACCGCCTCTCCAAACGCATCGACGAGCTAGAAGACGAGCATCGTCAAGTGCTTCTACCACTTGTCAAAGAGTCTTCGGCTTGCATCGCAACCAACACGCACGTGTTGGAACGCATCGAGAAATACCTTGACCGTTTGTAGGAACATTGCATGCAACCGCCTATCAACAGAAATCTCAACCAGCGGATTCGCATGGCGCTCTACGCTCTCAAGCGGGACTACGGAGCACCAATCGACATCTACAAGCTGGTCAGCAGTTCAACCGACGTGCGGACAGGGGTGAAGTCAGTCACCAAAACTGTCACTCATGTGCGTCGGGCAATTGTAGTCCCATCAAGAATTGATCGTATCGCTCAGCAAACGATCTCCCTTATCTCAGCGAACAAACAGTTCGTTACCGGCGGCACTTGGGACGCGAGTCAGCGCGAATTCATCATCGACCGCCGAGACGTGCCAGTTCTTCCAGAACTCACTGCGGATGATTGGATTGTTTACAACAGCCGCAAGTATCAGGTCCGACAGATTGAAGCATTCGAGGTTGACGCCGGGTGGGTGATTGTCGCCCGCGAATTGGTAGGCGAAGTCCCCGAACAAATCTTTGATCTCTCAGCGGAATCACATCTTTCACTTACAGATGCCGCCGAGCTAACGGCATAGGAGCAACCATGCCGGCGAACCCTAACTGGGCACGATGGATTTTCGCTTCCGTGGCAGACACGCTCAAAGCGGTCGCCACCGACATTGACTTGCCGGTGCTCGTAGAGCACTTCGATGAGCGCACAGCCGCCTTCGAGCAAGCCACCGACAAAGTGGAAATTCGCATCACGGGACCGTTCACTCAGGAACTGTCTCACAACTACCACCGCATCTGGGTTGATGCGAACGTGCTTCTCACAAGCCGCTACGACGGCGCGAAGAAGAACCCGTTCAACATCATCAAGTACGCGGGTTTGTTTCACGAGGCTATGGCGGCCCCGATTCCTGTTTGGAATTTCGGGAACGAGCCAGGCGACTACCAGGATGGAAATGTGGATAGCCAGGTATTTCTTGGCTGCCTCGAACCTCGGCCTGGGAAGAACGACAGCATTCGAGTCTTGCACTTCGGACAGATGGACAAGACCGACAAGATCAAACAGACGGCCGTGGATGCACGGTATGTCATCTACCTCAACGAATAATAGCAGGAGATACGAATGGCTCGTATTGAATTGCGAGACGCCGTTATCAAGATCAAAGACGGTCTTGCTGGAACGGCGCTCATCAACGAGAGCATGGCGATGTCGGGCGATACTGACCTGACCATCGACACTGTTTCTCTCAACACCACGGATACCGATCTGGTTCCCGTTGGTGCGCGTTTCACTGTGCAAGGCGAGACCGCGAGCACGACTGTTCACACTGTTACCCAACGCACGGGTAACCCGGTGACGAACATTGTCTTCACGCCCGCTCTCACCGCCGGCACCTATAGCAACAACAACGTCCTCACGTTCACCAGCCAAGAAGTCGAGATCAAAGTCGGCGATGGCGATGTGACCTACACGGAATCGAACGAGTACAACTACGATCTTGATCGTGGTGATCTTGACACCGTGCGCGAGGGCAACCAAGTCCCGATGGATGTGTCGTTCGACATTGTGTACGAACACATCACCACGGGCACGAATGAGACCATCTCTCCAATGGATGCTCTCAAGCGGAAGGGTGGGGCCACTGAATGGGTCTCCAGTGCGAGCGATCTCTGCGAGCCTTACGCCGTGGATGTCGAAGTCACGCACGCTTCGCCTTGCGGCACTTCGCAAGACGAGACCACGACCTTCCCCGACTTCCGTAGCGAGTCGCGCGAGATCAGTTTCGCCGATTCGGTCATCTCTGTCTCTGGCCGCTGCAATGCCGTCGAACCCATCGTGGCCCGCAGCTAAGGAGATATAAATGGCACGGATTGAGCTTCGAGACGCCATCGTGCGTTTCAAGGATGGTTTTGGAGGGAGCGGCCTAGTCGATGACACGGCAATTGCTGGCGGCAACGACAGCTTGTCCATCGACACGCTCACCGGCCTAACCAACAGTGTGACGCTGGTCCCTGTCGGGGCACGCTTCACAATCAACACGGTTGCGGACACGGTGTTCACCGTGACCGAATCAACTGCGAACGAGATTCAGCGGCTGACGATTGACGCTACTAGCGGCAACTTCACCCTAGACTTCGACGGCGAAGAGACCGCCAACATCTTGTTCAACGCGAATGCTGCCGCGATCCAAGCAGCGCTGGTTGCTCTGTCCAACATTGGACCGAGCGACGTGGTTGTCACCCTTGTGAGTGGCAGCATCTTCGACATCGAGTTCACTGGAGTCTATGAAGGACTCGACGTGGCCTTGATTATTGCAACGGACGTGGACCTTTCCGGCGGTGGCGACACCGTGGGCGTGGTTCTCCGCGAGCCGGCTGCCAGCACGAACTACATCGAGTTCACCCCTGTCTTGGACGGCGGCGATCTGCCGGCGAACAACGACACGATCACGTTCCTGCCTCAGCAGATCGAAATCAAGGTGGGCGATGGCGATGTGACCTACACGGAATCAAACGAGTACAACTACGATCTTGATCGTGGCGATCTCGATACCGTCCGTGAAGGCAACCAAGTGCCGATGGATGTCGCGCTCGACATTGTGTACGAGCACATCACGACTGGCACCAGTGAAACCGTTTCGCCGATGGACGCCTTGAAGAAGAAGGGCGGAGCGTCGGGATGGTTTAGCTCAGCTTCGGATCAATGCGAACCCTACGCCATTGATGTTGAGATTGAGCATGCGTCTCCCTGCGGAACTTCGCAGGACGAGATTACGGTGTTCCCAGACTTCCGCAGTGAGTCCCGTGAAGTCAGCTTCTCGGATGCGGTGATCTCTGTCTCTGGTCGCTGCAATGCGGTCGAGCCGATTGTGACTCGCGTCTAAACAGTTCTCAGTCAGTTCATAGCCGGGCTGACGCTCTGCGCCAGCCCGGCTTCTCTTAACTATGCGAGGGAGAAATCGCAATGAAGATTGGTGGAGTTGATCCGAAGACTTTGACCCCGGAGTACACGCTTGTTCTTCCGCGTGGCGAGTCTGTCATCGTATTCAAAGCTCGTGGTCTGAAAGATTACGACGAGTTCAACAAGCTGTGCCCTGAGCCGTCCGTGCCCCGGAAGCTCACGAAGGACGGCTACGTTGATGACCTCAAGAACACAAACTACACGATTGATCGTGCCAGCTACGAGAAGCGACGGCTGGCTTACATGATCGTCAAGTCACTGGAACCATCGGCCATCGAGTGGGAGACAGTGAACATCGACGTTCCCGGAACGTGGGCAAATTGGGAAGTCGATCTCAAGAACTCGGAATTCTCGCAAGTCGAGATGAACCGAGTTGTCGGCCTTGTCCTCGAAGCGAACTGCCTTGACGAACTCAAGCTCAAGCAGGCCCGCGATGTTTTTCTACGTGGTCCTCAGCCGGGGTCGGCCGCATCAAGTGGCCAGACTACCGAACCGGAGAATACGCCGTCTGGCGTGCCTGCGTAAGGCTAGGCATTCTCCCGCCCAACGTGAATCCACGTTGGGACGAAAACGGCCCAATGACTCAGGCCATGATCGTCGCCTTCGATCAGATCACGACGAACGACGAAATGGAGCATGAGGCTCGAATGCTTGGGGCAGGGAAGCCCTCGGCCAAGAAAGCATAAGGGCTGTGGACCATGAAATTCACGGGCAAGTTCAAAGCACCACGACTGGCGCTCAAGCAATACCAAAAGCGCCTTGCTCAACAACTCAACACAGCCATCGCGGAAGCGACGGCTGAATGGTTGGGCGCAGTAGTAGATCGGGTGCCGGTGTGGAGTGGTGCATCACGCGCTACGTTCCTGCCGCTCGCCCGCGCAATCGACTACTCGTTGACCATTCAACCCTCCGTATTCGCAGGGCGGAATCGAGTCAACCTCGGCTTGTCACGATCAGACGGCGTAGTCGTATCTGATCCTGCCGCCGGCAAGTTCTTCATGCACTACGAGACGAGCTTACCGCATCTGATCTGGAACGAGTTTCACAACGCAAACATCGACCCCGATCCTACTAAGTTCCGCGACGTGGACCTTATTGACCCAGGCCCTTACGAGTTTCAAAAGCTCGGCCAGGAAGCCTTCGAGCGTTACGCGGCAGGCGTCTCTCTGCCTGATCCGTATCTTTCTCTTCGCGTCAGAACAATCCGGGTGAAGTAGATGGCTGATATTACCCAGACACTCGGCTTTGACGCCGGGCAGGCTCTGGCTGCGCTCCAGCAGCTAGACGGCAGCCTTGCCACGTTCGAGGCACGGCTGCAAAGCACGGCGACTGCGCTCAATACCTTCAAGACAGGTGGGCGTGGCATCGCTGGTGGCTTCACGAGAATTGGTAACGCCGCTGGTACAGCAACCACGGCACTCAATTCATTCCATCAAGCGGCTGCGGCAGCGAACCAAGCGGCGGTCCCACAGACGCCCGCTAACATCCAGGCGCTCATCCAAACGCTCACTCAGGTTCAAAGTAGCCTGAACGGACTGGTTGGATCGGCGAACAAAGCACAAGCCGCGATCAACAAGCTCGCGACAAGCTCTGGACAGAATCTGAAAGCAGCCCAAGGGGCGGCCTCCAAACTGGTAGTCACCTTCGGCACGCTGGCACGAGTCGTACAGACTCAGTTGATTGTGCGTGCCCTCTCGACCCTGCGCAGCGGACTAGAAGATTCAGTCGGCCAGGCAATTAAGTTCGAGACGCAACTAGCTCAGATTCAAACGATTGGCGGGCAGACAGTTGGCAGCTTGGGCGCAATCGGCGCACAAGTCCGAGCACTCAGCGAAGAGTTCGCTCAGCCGATTGAAGACGTAGCCCAAGGCTTCTATGACATCTTGTCGAATCAGATCGGCAACGCCGCTGATTCGGCCCTGGTGCTCCGTGAGTCCTTGCTGCTCTCCAAGGTCGCTGTGTCGAGCACGGCCGATGCCGCGAATGCTCTGTCGAGCATCATCAACAGCTACAACCTGAACGCCTCCGACGCTGCCGACATTAGCGGCAAGCTGTTCGCTGCGGTGGATGTCGGGCGATTCGTGCTTAGCGACATCGCGAACACCATCGGTCGAGTGACAACGCTCGGTGCTGAGATGGGCGTCACGCTGGACGAAGTGCTCGCCTCTCTCTCGACGTTGACGATCAACGGTGTCAAGGCTGACGAAGCCATGACGCTCTTGTCGAATGCGATGCGTGGTCTGCTCAAGCCGACAAAGGCTATGCAGGCGGCGTTCGCCGAACTCAACGTCGATAGCGCCGAGATCGGTATTGCCACCTTCGGCTTCCAAGGCTTCCTAGAGAAGTTGCGGGAGACGACGAATGGCACCGCCTCGGAGATCACCCAACTCACTGAGAACATCCGCGTGGGTCGCGGAGTGTTCGGCTTGACCGGAAAGGCCGCCGAACAATACCAGAAGGCCCTCGAAGAGATCAGAAAGAGCGGCGCGCAAAACGCTCGCGAGAAGTCGGCTCTGATCCTGGAGACCAATGCTCAGCAAGTCCAGAAGGAATTTACCGAGCTTCGCAACCTGTTGGTTGTGGACTTCGGTCAGAAGGCTCTGCCTGTCATCAAAGAACTCTTCGACGCCTTCGGTGTCGAAGGGAAGACTGGAATCCTGGCGGTCACTGACTCCCTATTGTTCTTCCTTAGCTCACTTGCAAAGGCACAGAAGGAAGCCTCCGAGTTTTGGGGTCCGATCATCACGGGGGCCTTGCGGTTTTCAGACATCATCACACTTGGAATCATTCCAGGTCTCGGTGAGTTGAACGATGCGCTCACTGGCAACGCACTGAGCGTTGACCAAATCCGGCGCAAGCAGGAAGTGCAGTTCAATGAGTTCAGCAAGAACGTCGATCAAGAGGCCGCGCTGCTCTTGATCGCTGAGAAGAAGAAACAAACCTCTCGGCAAGAAACGATTGACATTGCGTTCAAGTCACAACTTGAACTCGCTGCTCAAGTCGATGCGATCTACAAGAAGGATCGCGACAGTGCCGTTGCTGCCCAGAAGCAAATCACGGATCGCATCAAGGGCCAATTGAAAGAGCGGCTCTCGTTGATCGAGAAGGTCATCAACGAGCTTGAGAAGAAGCAGCAAGACTCGCAGCGAATCGTTGATAAGAATCGCAAAGAGAGTGCTGACCTCTTCCTCAAGGGCGAAGAGAAGTTCTTTGACCGACGCATTCGGTTTTTCAGCGAAGAGCAAAAAGCTGTTCTTGATATTCAGCGGTCACAGGAACTGAGTCGCCGAGCGTCCGACCTTGCGAACAAGCAGGACTTCGAGGGCGCAGACGAGCTTCTCCAGAACGCAGACGCCCGCGCCAATGCGGCCTTGGAACTCGCAGACAACCGGCTCAAGGAAGCGAAGAGTTCCCAAGAGCAGTTCGACGCCCAACAGCAAATCCTGTCAGCAGAGAACGAGGTCAAGAGGGTTCTACAAGAACGCCTCAATCTGCGAGCACAAGAGAACAAGCTGGCAGAGGAACAAGCGGCTGCGGCTCAGAAGGAAATCGTTGCCCGTCGCGAACAGTTGAAAGACGCGAAGGAACTGATCGGTCAGATCACCAAGTTCCAAGTGCTCGCCAAGGATGAAGGCAAGAGCATTGGTGATCGAGAGACCGCGAAGAAAGCAATCGAGCCACTCGCAAAGCAGCTTGAAAGCGTCTTGAGTCGCGGCGATCTGAGCATCGAGCAATTTCTAGGTATCCAGGACTTCACAAAGAAGATTCGCGGTGACTTTGAAAGCGCACTCGATGGTCGGCCTGTCAGTTTGAACTTTGCCTTCCAAGAAGGCATCAACGACATCTTCAACAAGCTGAACGGACATCGCGTCGAGATCACTGGACTTATCAACAAGCTCGAACTGTCGAGCGAAGCGAAGTTCAGCGAAGTGACCGGAGCGAAGGAGATTCGCAAGGCATTAGTCGATAAGAAAAACGAACTCGGCAAAGCCATCAACGATCTCTCCGGCATCCCGCAGAGCGAAGCGAATCTCAAGAAGACTCGCGAGCGGGCTGGCAAACTAGCTTTAGACCCCTCGCTGGAAAATGCCAATAAGTTTCTCAGGGGCGATCTGACTGATGTTCAGGCTGAGGCCGAGAAGGCAATTCAAGGCCAGGCGAACATCCTCGAAGTCCTGATCGACCACTTCCTGACGGCTCGGAAAGAGATGCAGGCGGAGGCTCAAACCCTCACGGGCGAAGAGAATCAGGTCAAGCGCGATACGCTTGTCACAGGTGCCGAAACTCTGTTCACGCTAGTCGGCACTCTCAAAGAGTTGCAAGAGGGCGCGATCAAGCTCCAGGCTCTCAAGAACTCTGAGTCCCAGGTAAACGCCGCTATCAACCAGAATCAGGCCGTTGGCCTGGGCGCTGAGTTTGATAAGACGAAGCTTGCGGAGAATCAGCAAGCGGCCATCGACAAAGCGAAAGAACTCAATGTGCAGACGGCTGGTGTTGGCACGGCTGCCATCGCCGGCGCTGCGGCGGCGGCTCAGCCGCTTGACGGTTTGAAGGGCAAGCTGGACGCTGCGGCAACTTCTGCTGCTCGACTGAAAGCGATCCTGAATGACATCAACGCTCCCGACATTGAAGAACCCGATTTCGAGTTCGACATGCGGGGTGGAGTGATTCGTGGATTCAATCGTGGTGGTCGGATCAACAGTCGCTACTTCGCCAAGGGCGGACTCGCTCGTGGCACCGACACAATTCCAACGATGCTTGGCTCTGGCGAAACAGTCGTCGATGCCAAGAACAGTTCTCGCTTCTTCTCTCAACTCCAAGCAATTCGTGCTGGTGTGACGCCCAACTTCGACCGAAGTCCAGGCGTGACCCATCACAACACCACTGTGGGTGACATCATCATCCAGGGCGCTCAGCAACCTAACAAGGTTGCACGAGAAGTCATGTCTGCGATCAAGCGTGAGCAACGTCGCAACACGAGCCGCCTGTAACTGAGTGGCCGCAACGTGTGGCCCTCTTCTTTTGCCGCCGGCTCAGGCGGTCGCGCATTCATCTCTTTGGGGAGACCCTATGGCTGACGTTAAGACTCATATTCCACTCCGAGGTAAATTCCGCGTCGAGCACTGGCGTGAAGGCAAGTTGCTCCGCGTGCATGAATTTCCCAACGGCATCACAACCGAAGGCAAGAACCGCTTGCTCGATGTGATGTTCCACGGCACCACTGCCCACGGCACGTGGTATCTGGGACTCATCGACAACGCGAGCTTTACCGCGTTGGCCGCTGCCGACAACTACGACAACATCAACCAGGCCGGCAACGGTTGGGATGAGTTCGATGACTACACTGACGCCAACAACGCCAGTAGCGCGGTCACTCGGCCTACATGGGCTGAGGGTGCTGCGGCGAGTTCTTCGATTACCAACTCCACTGCTGCCATCTACGACATCACCGCGACTGGGACGGTGAAAGGAATCTTCGCTGTAGCAGGCACGAATGCTCAGACGAAGAACGATCACACTGCTGGAACCGCGCACGCCCTCTGGGCCACGGCGTTGTTCAATCAGGGTGACCAAGCCGTGAATAACGGTGACCAACTTCGCGTCACATACACGGTGAGTGCATAACTCCCTCGCCAAGGCCGGGTGTGGGTGCAAGCCCCGCCCGGCCTTGTTTTCTATATGGAGGGTGCAATGAGCGTAAGAGACTTTGACGGCTTCGAGAGCTATGGCACCACTGGTGCTGTCGCCAGTTACTTTGGCAACCGTTATACGTGGTACGACACTCCGGGTGGCGATCAAGTCCCATTCTACAACAACCTGGAAGTTGCCACCGGCAGACTTGCAGGCTTCGGTGTCAAGAATGGTGCAAGTGCGGCAGCCTGCTATTTCCGCTTGCAGAAGTCAGGCCCGTTCGCAGACGGCAATGTCACGGTTGGCTTCGCGTGCAAAATCGGCGGTGAGCATAAGTTCTTCACCCTTATCGAACTGGCACTCGAAGACGACTTTGATTTCGTAGAGGCCGAGAACTTCAATCTCCGCACAGAAGCTGACGGGAACATTTCGGTCTATTTCCAGAACTCATTGCTCGACACGACTACCGGCATTGATCTGGACGACAGCGACTGGCACTACATTGAGTTCAACGCCAAGTGTCATCCCAGTGCTGGTTCATACCAATTGATCGTCGATGGCGTAACTGCATTGTCGGACACGGGTCTCGATAGTCAAGTCTTCCCCGATGCCGGTCACTTCATTGAAGGCCGATACGAGGGAATGGAATGGGGCAATCAGGACGATACCGATCCCGATTATCAGTTCGACGATATGTACATCACGCTGGACGATGCGTCTGGCTTGAATGACGGTGTGCTAGGTCCACGAGTTGTGGAAGCGATCACTCCCAATGCGGACGGTGACACCACTGACTGGACTCCAAGCACGGGAACCGATAACTACGCGCTGGTTGATGAGAATCCGCCAAACGACGACACCGACTACAACGAGGCAGCCGACTCCAGCAACGTCACAGACTTGTACCAATACACGAGTCTTTCAACAATCGTTGGTGCGGTGAATGCGGTGATGATTCTCACCACACTGAAACATGACACAAGCATCGGTTTCTACGACACGCTCTGGAAAGAAAACGGCACACAAGACGATGACAGCGGCCCAAGCATCTCCACTGATTACGAACAGCGCCCGGTACTCGTAGAGCAAAGTCCTGACGGTCCTACGAACTGGACGGTCTCACGAGTAAACGGCGCACAATTCGGGATCAAGGAGGACGGCTAATGTCAGCTATTCGCATTACTCGTCAGATCGTTGAAGTTCTCGGTAAAGACCCGACCTTTCCAACGTTGGTCGATGCCAGCAGTCCGATTAGTCTTACGTCAACCGCCAGCGTCGGTTTCACGAAGTCGATCTCGGCAACCAGTACAATCGCGCTCACGCAAACTGCGTCGGTCAAGGGCACAAAGAATCTTAGTGCATTAAGCGAGGTCACCCGGCAAGAGCTTGATCCTGAGACGCTGGAAATCATTGAAGTCGGCCTCAGCCAGAATGTGGGTCTCGGCCTCACGGTATCCAAGAGCATCGTCGATTCGATCCCGCTAACGCAGGACGCGGACGGCGTTCGCTATGATGCCGACGCAGAGATTCTCACTGCTGACAGCACGATCTCACTGGCTCACTCGTCATTGATCGTTGAAGAGCCGTTGGGAGATTCTGTCATCACGGTGACTGACTCGGCCGACGTGATGGTGGTTAAGCCACTCTACAGCACGTTGGAACTGACGCATGAAGCGTCGGTCAGTGGCACCTGGGCGCGATCTGCGGAGAGCGAGATCGAGCTTACTCAATCGGTTGGCATGGTGTATATCCCCGGCGGCGGGGTCAAGCTGTGCGAATCTGACATCGACCTAGATGGCCCGTACACTGGTGTCACTTCTCCCTTCGCCCTGATCTATCCAGCCACGGGCGGGGCGACTGATACCGTCGAGTTGAAAGCCCCAAATCTTGGCAATCGAGATCGGCTCAGCTTCGACAAGATCAATGAAGAGACAAGAGGCGGCACGTTGATCGTGTTCGCTGATCCCATCTGGCCAAAGGTGCAAACCCTGGCGCTAACCTTCTCTGGCCTCACGTCAGCGGAAGGCCAAGAGCTTCTCCGATTCATGCAAGAGCATCTCGGCGAAGAGATCAGGCTAAGCGACTGGGAGCAACGAGTCTGGCGCGGAATCATCACAACCCCAAACGAACCACTCGTTCAAGACGGGCCAGGATGTCAATTCACCGCCAGCTTTGAATTTGAAGGCGAACTGACAACCCCACCGTAAGCGAGGCGAGCATGTTCACGTTTGAAGCGCCCGCTTCGGGCGTTGTCACAACGGTGTTTCTACCGAACCCGTTGTTCAGCGACACCGAGTCCCTCACGGACACGGTACAAGTCAAGCGTGCAATGGATGGCACGCTCTACAGCTACATCAAGACGAAGAATGGCCGCAGGCGTCTTCAATGGACCTTTCGGACAACGCGGAACAAGGGATTGGAATTCCGCGCCTTCCTCTTGACGTATTTTGCTTCCAAGGTTCGAGCAACGGACCACAACGGCCGCGTGTGGGTGGGCAACTTCACCAACAACCCGTTTGAGTTCGACACGACAAGTCGTGCGGCACCGGCTATCTCGCCGATGCCCAGAGGCGAGACCCAGGAAATCACGATTGAGTTCGAGGGAGTGGAGCAATGAGAGACATTTCGGTGACCTCGTTGGCCGAGATCGCCATGAAGACTGGCACTGAGCCAATCAACATCTTGGCGATCCAGTGGGTGGATGGTGGAAGCCTTGACCAATATGCCGACCGCGATCTCGCAGGCGGGATCAAGGGCAAGATCAAATTCCTTAGCGAGCTAGACGCAGTAATCAATGTGTCTGGTGGCGGGCAATCTCAGGCAATTGAAGTCACTCTCGATGACACCGATGGCTCGATCAAAGCCATCCTCGATGCCAACGACATCCATAAGCGTCCGTGCTATATCTACCAATGGTTCGAGGGCCTGGACCTGACCGAGAAGTTTCTGATCTTCCAGGGTCAGGTGTCTAGCCCGATCACCTGGAACGAATCTGGACGCCAGGTCTCGTTCACCGTGATCTCAAAACTCGAAGACCGTGAAGTCGGCTTCTCGGCCGAGGACGGAGCATTCGAGGCCATCCCGGAAGAGATTGTTGGCCAACCCTGGCCAATGATCTTCGGCACTGCGTTGCATGTACCCGCACTCGCAATCAGTAAGCCACGGGTCGGAACGATCACGAGTGGTGCAGCCATCCGTGACTTCACGATCCCGCTCCAGATCGACGTGCTCGCTTTGCAAAGAGCGAACACGCTTTCGATTGCTTTGATTTTCCGCAACAACGCGGAGCACGCCGAAGAAACCGGCGACCTGGCGGCAAAGACCGACTTCCTGAATCGCAAGGCCCAAGCGGAGACGCGGGCCGGAGAGTTGCTCTTTCAAGCCGGCCAACTCCAGGATGCGCTCGACGAACAAATTCTCCAAGAGACATCGACGCTGACCATCCTCGGTGGCGAAGACTTCCCGCAAGGCACGTCGATCACACTCGACATCAACGGCGGGCTGTTCACTGGTTACTTCTCTGGCGTCAACGGAACGACCTTCCACATCACGGATAGGCAGCACCCAGAGTTCGGCAACATCGAGACGCCGTTTATCGAAGTGTTGTTCGTTACGAAGTCACCATCGACCGGGCCACTTGAACTTGTCGGCTATAGCGAAGAGGTCACTGGCGATAGCGCTGGATTCTTCTTTGCCCAAGCCGGCAGTCGCGTGAAGCTGGCCGGTGCTGAGCCGATTGACCACGTGGTATCCATTGTGCCCGGCGAAATCATCAGCGTACATGCGTACCGCGCCTTTGAAGGCGTTCGACGCCTGGTCACGGTGCCGCCGAACTACTACACGACACGCACGCAAAGCTTCGGTTCAATCAGCGCAGAGATGGTTCGCCTGGTGAAGCCGCTGTCGAACTACGAAGACGAAGGATGGGACGACGACATTTATGTCACGTTCGAGTCCGACGTTGGTCCGAACGTGGTTGACATCCTAGAGTATCTGATCGAGCAGTACACGCCGGAGTTGACAGTTGATGCCACGAGCTTCAACTACGTCAAGACACGCCAGGAAGAATACCCGGCAAACTTCGCTCTGCTCGAACGCAAGAATGTGGTCCAGGTATTAGAAGAGATTGCTCGGCAAGCCCGCTGCGCAATCTGGCTGACGGGAGACACGTTCTACCTTCGCTATTTGTCTGAGGAACCTTCGCCTACCGTGAGCATCGCGGAAAGCGATGTTGTGCCGAAGACAATGGAAGTCTTCCATACCAACACGGAAGACTTGGTGACGAAGTATGTGGCTGAGTGGCGTGAGCACTACGCCGTCGCTGAGCCGAACAAGGTAATCCTCAAGCACAACGTCAAGAAATACGGAACGCAGGAGCTTGTTGAAGACTACTACATCTACAACACGCAAGAGCTTGTCATCAAGAGTGCCACGTTCTGGCTCATTCGGATGGCGAACACTTGGAAGAAGATTCGCTTCTCGACCTACCTGACGAAGCTGCAACTGGAGACACTGGATTCTGTCGATCTCGACTTCACAAACACCTACGTTGCCAACGAGTCTGTCGTTGGAATCATTGAACAAGCCAACTACGATTCCGACAACAACCAGATCGCCTTTGAGATTTGGACGCCGGTAAAAGCCGGCACGATGGTCGCGTATGACTTTGCGTTCCCGGCCGACATCGACCAGACGCTTATCTTCCCGACTATCGAAGAGGAGTTCGCTGGTAATGCTGGTGGCGATGGTCCTGGCAAGGATGCTGACGGTGATCTCGGTAGCGGTACGATTGTGACAATCACTGGCTACCGCGCGAACCAAAGCTACGGCGACAAGAATCCTTCTGACACTGGTGATGTTGCTCCGCCACTCCCACCCATTGTCACCACAGGCGTATTCGATGTCACGAATCCCAACCTGACGAGTCCTGTCTTCCAGAAGAACGCTTCGTACAACCCCGGCGCATCTGCGACTGGTGGGTCAGTCATTGACATCCACACGACGATTATCAATGACTCGCTGACGAACAAGCAAGCCAAGCTCGACACGTTCTTCAAAGAGATCGGCACAGATTTGAAGCTGCACATGGACACCAACGCCGTAATCGACGATGGCACCAATGAAGGAACGTTTGACTTCTTCTATGACTCCGTGAACTCACCCAACAAGTGGGCCGCCGGACGTGCGAAACTCTTAGACGTGTAAGGGAGCGAAGGATGAAGCTGGCGAAGGAGAGCATTGATCGTTTCTTTGACTACGACATTCACGTCGAGAGTCGAACGATCTGGCTAGGTGATGACGAAGATGGCATCACGGAGAAAACATCGGAGCGTCTCGTGAAGGCGCTCCACATGCTGGCCAACGCCGCGCCCGACAGGGAGATCACTATCTTCCTGAATAGTCTGGGCGGCTGTTGGTTCAATGGCATGGCAATCTACGATGCGATTCGGGCCTGCCCATGCCCGATCACTTGCTACATCATCGGCGCTGCGATGTCGATGGGTAGCATCATTGCACAGGCATGCGACCAGCGTCTGATCTATCCGAACGCAACCATGATGGTCCACGACGGGTACGAGACACGGGTCGATGACATCCCACGGACGTTTCAGAACTGGGCGGACTACTCGAAGCACACCCAGAAGAAGATGTACGAAATCTATGCTGAGCGGTCTGGACGGCCAGTGACCTTCTGGCGGAAGAAGTGTTCGGCCGATCTCATCCTGACAGCGGCCGAGGCCAGGGAGCTTGGCCTGGTCGATGCGATCTTCGGAGAGCCAGCATGATTTTTACGCTCGATGATTGGAATGGCCTCATCACTGACATCAATGCCTTGGCCGTTGACCCGCCGGCTGGCTGCTCGGCCGTGGCTACCTTGCCACTAGCCGTTGATCCCCACATCTTCAAGAAGACGGACATTACCAGTGCGCGTGCCACGCTCTTGCAGCTATGCTATGAGAATGCGTTTCCGTCGCCCCTGGTAATCTGGCTTCAAGATAACATCGACGAAATCGAAGCTGCGATTGCCACAGGATGGTGCAACTGCGATTGCGATAATTGTGATGCACTCTATGCGGGCATCTGCGCGATCAGCGATCTCGCGAGTCTGGATCGTGAACGGTTCCCCGACATTAGCTGCACCAATCCTGAGAACGAAGCCGGCGCTCACAAGATCAGCGGTCATAGACACTGGACCGTAACCTGGCACGAAGCTACGGAAGTCACGCGAGTTGAGTTCGCGGACGTGGATTGTGAAGGTACAGGAACGTTCGGAACACTGCCGTTCGATGTGGGGATCGTGGACGACGATAACTCAGGCAGCGATCAGCGGACGAAGATATTCTATACAAACAACGAGGCACGCGCTCGGCTGGTGTATGACGTAGTTACGCGAGCGCTCGCTTCGCCCTGTGCGATTGTGGGCTTTCCTTGGGTGACGCCGTTCTTCGCTGCACCAACAATCGCTTTGGAAAACACCATCTTTCCCACTTTCATTGACCAAGAGTATTTCCACAGAAGCAATAACTGCTTCGGAAGCAATCCGTTTCCGTTCTCAATCTTTGATGCAGTCGATTGCTAAAACGAAAAAGGCCCGCCTGGATTCCAGGCGGGCCTTTTGGCGTTTACAGGATGTCCATCATCAACATTGCCCGGTACACTTCCGTCTCTGCGATGGCATCACAGAGAGCGTCGTGTGGATTCGGGTTGTGGACGTTGAAGCGGTTGCACAGAGCACCGAGGCCAACCTTGGGAAAGAGTGGCGTCAGTCCGGCGAATGCTGCCTTGTCGTTCATGTGAATGGCGGTCAGCATCGCGTCACGAGCATGGCTATGGAATAGCTGCTGCGCGAGATCGACGCCTAGCCAGGCTTCTAGGAACTTGGACTCGAAGGCCCAGTTGTGGGCCAGCGGTACAAGACATTTGCCAAAGGGCAGATCGAGGCTGGCGACCCACGCCGTCAGCAGATCGGCTACCTTGCCCGGCTCTGGAGCGTGGAGAAGTAAATCCTCCATGCTGATGCCGTGAACGAAGCCTGCCTTGTGTTCTTGACGTTCGGGATAGTTGGGCTTGATTGTGGTGTAGAACGGTCGCACGCCTTCCAGCGGGCGAATGTCAGAGTTGAGTGGCACCACGGCGATTTGAATCGGCTCGTGGAAACCGGCACGACGGCCGGTGGTCTCCAGATCAACAGATGCCAGGAGGTTGCCGTTTAGATTGACCAAGCCCGAATAGGTCTTGGTCATGCGGCAATTGCCTCCCACGGCTCGATGACTTCCACTTCTAGCGCTCGACGCATGACGCCTGGCCCGCGTTCCGGCTTGCAGCCTTCATCGCAAAGCCATCTCGCATACATCTCACCCCATCGGCGAAGTTCTTCAATGTCGCCAGTTTCGCCGAAGATATTATCCCAACCGTCGAAGTTGAGTAGCTCCCGATCCGGCTTGTTCTTCCCAGGCCCATAGCCTGGTCGAACGATCTTGATTAGTTCACCGCCGACTTCCTTAACGGCCGCCGCCTCGTTGTAGAAGCGCGTGTCGGGGATCAGCACTATGTCCAAACCGAGATCGCTCTTGAGCACATAGTCGAGCCACGTGCGTTCATAGACCTTCTCGCGGACTGCCGCCGTGCCCATGTCGATCCAAATCTGGCGCGGACTTTTGCCGACTGCCGGCAGCACGACTTCGCGTAGGCTTGCGCCGGGTTCCGTTTCGTAGAACTCAAGCTCTCGCAGGCCCGCCCAAGCATAAAGCTGGTGACATACGTCCTTGAGCTTCATCGCCCACGGCACCTTCCCGACGCGAATATCAGGATTCAGGTGTCGAACGTTGGCGATCACTGAGTTTGCGAACGTGTCTTTGCCAACACGGGCATAATGCCCGATGGCGATAACTTTCATTCTTGCTCCTCCAGTAGTTGTATGAAGTCTCCGCCGTACTTTCGTAGGAGGGACTCTTCGTCTTCTGGCCACTGGTCAAGCTCGATCTCCACAACCAGTTCCGCGCCTTGCACGGAACGAGAGACCGGGCCGACCACCCGATAGATACCGACGCGCATTTATTCCTTCCTCGTCAACCAACCATCGACCACAATCCAAGGTCGCACGTCAGCCGGAGCCTTTTGCTCCCATGAGAGATTGCCGATCATTCGCTTGTTGTCCGTGTACGCCCCATACGGGAAGCGACGGCGGACTTCTTCGATTACCACGCTCTTCTTCCACTCGTAGCGCTTCTCGGCAGGTAGCCACTCTTGGAACTTCTGGAAGAACTTACTGAACTCGACCATCTCGCCCGGTACTTCGTGCAACTCGGCAAGGAAATTGTCCAAAGCACTGCGGTTCATTTCCTCGGCGTGCTCTTTGTTTCGAGTCTTGATTGCTGGAAGCAAGAGGCGGCTGTGAGGCGAGGGCAGAGTCAGGTCCATGATCGTCCGCATGAAGTGCGAAGCTTCCTCTTCGAGCTTCGACATCAGGTGTCGTTTGGGAATCTCGTCGCCGGGCAGAAGGTCGGGCACGAAGAGCACGCAGATGCGTGTGTCACCAGGCGGGATCGGGCAGGCTTTCAACTCATTGGCAACGTGAATGATGTGGAGCGTGTTCGGCTGCGAGTACGCATCCGTCCGCATCTTCCTGATCCACAGCACGGGGCTGGTCACCCAATCCTTGAGCTTGTTGTAGGCCGATGCGCCGGCGGTCGAGATGTCTTTCTCTTCGACGTAGGCCAGCACGCAGTTCGCAAGCTCGCCGTTGAAGTCTCCCGTATTCGTGAGTGCCCGGTCGGCTGATGCCACGCCCTTTGTCATCAGCAATGCGATTGCCTCATGCAAGATCGACTTGCCGCTATTCTGATTCCCATACAGGAATAAGTAGGGCAACGGATGGAACGGCTCTTTGAGGAGTGAAGCGGTCCAGTACAGAAGGTAATCGGCACCGTTCTTGATGTTGTTCTCGTGGCACCACTCGTCGCGGCGCACAGCGGCATCGAGGTCTTGGCCACAATGCTTGAAGATGCGATCCCAGTGCGGATGGAATGGGGCCTCATCGTCACTCAGATTGGCGGGCTGGAAGCGATACTGAGCCGCATCGAGGTTCCACTGGCGGTCGCCGGGGTACTCTGCCTGGAAAGGCAGGTTCACCAGCTTCCATGATTTGCCGATGGTGCTTCCAAGGATGAGTTCGACTTCTGGCTTCGTGTTACCTAGCGTCAGGAGGCGCAGCTTCACCTTCTCGGTCGAGAAGCGTTGCCAGCCACCGTCCGTGCTACGCAGATACCAGCCAGCGTCCTCGCGTGACGGCGTGATGAGTTGGCGGATAATGTTGTCGTACTCAGCGAAGCCGGCATCCTCTTTCTTCGTGTCCGTTTGGACCTCGAAAACTTTGACCCACTTGCCTTTCTTGCTTAGCCATCCGTCAATGTCACCGCGATCACGATCCTTCTCACGCTTGAGGATTTGCATCACCAGGCGGCCGTCCTTGTGCGGCTTGAGGACCGCTCGTCGGCTCTTGAGCTTCTCTGGGAACGTGATCTTCTGTCCGAGAACCTCGGCAGCTTTCACGGCATCTTCGACGTTCTTGAATGCAAAGCCCCCGACATCCGGGTCTTCCTTCCCACCGAGCGACTTGGCGGCGACGGCTAGGTTTGGCCGCCTGTTGAAGAAACATTCCGTCCAGCCCTCTTTGTCCTGATTCCAGGTCTCGGCCTCATTGATGCCAGGAGAGAAGCGATAGACTCGCCAGCCGCCATGTTCCAAAGGGAACATGAAGCAATTTGGTGTGCCGGGGTCTTTACCGTTGGAGATCGTCTTGAAGACGCCGACCAGTTCAAGCTCCTCGGCTTGCTCACTCATCAACTTGGCCAGGGCGCAGGTATGCGTCTGGAGAAGATGGTGGTCGGGCACCCAGATCGCCGTGAAGCCTGACGACGCCAAGGCGTCCAGGACAGCCTTGTGCTTCTCGTCGAGCGGCACGATCTTGCGAGCGGACGCCAGCGCCTCGAACGGATCGAGATGCTCGTCTTTCATTTCGGTGTGGACGCGGACCTTGGCGCGGCGTCGAGTAACAACCTCGATGTGATCCCGCCAGTTAGTCGGCAGATCAGAGAGCGACAAAGTTTTCTCGGCCGACTTGATGAGCTTGAGACCCTCGTTGGCCTCGCTCATCTTGCGATGCCAAATCCACATATTGCCACCGCAGGCGTCGATCTGACTTGCAAAGTCAAACCCCGTCTCCGACGACATCATGCCGAGCACGGCTCGGCCGAGGGCCGCGTGCTCCGTGTGATTCGATGTTGGAATGCCGGCTTCGTCGAAGTACACGTAAAGGTGCAGACCGTTGCCGCCAGTGCTCTTACGCACTTCGACATACGGCAGACACTTTGCGGCTTCCTTGACTCGATCAAGCTCTTCATCACTGACGCCGATGCCCTTGGCATGGCCCACGATGGAGTCGAAGTCGAATCCGAGTGCGCGGCTCTTGCGTGCTGACCAATCCCATCCTGTCCAACCGATGCCTTCCGCGTGAAGGTCGAGTGGCCAGCGGAGTTCGTAGTCACGAAACTCTGGCGATGAGGATGCGTTCTTTGGAATGCGGATGTTGAACCACTCGTACACGCCATCTGTGTAGGTGTTCGGCTTCCCGTCAACACGTTCGCCGTTTCCGGCAGCGACGTTTATCTGTGTCTCCATGAATGGAGTCCAGCGGTCCAGGAGATCGGGACCGTTGTGACTGGCGCGGCGTGCGCGCAGGAAGTTCTGGATGGCTTCCGTAACCTTGGGCATGTGTACTCCAGAAGGGAGAGAAGACGCCACGATGGCGTGCTTGACTTGCTGGAGATACTAGAAGCAGAATGTTCGCCGGATTCCAACCTCGCGGCTGTCTAGCCGTTAGAACTAGCAGAATCGGTATCGGTTGTAGCGATGCGCCTAATTACTCCGGTCCTGTCGGACATACTGCGCAATGAATGAATTGATTCATTCTTCTATATTACCTCACGCACAAGAAAGTATAGAAGGCTAACATATATGCCGGTAATGTAGGCCGCCGTCTCGTTCATCTGGCACTACAGTCGTCACAGTCGTTACTGTCGGCACAATCCCTACAGGCTACGCATTCTTAGGCAATCTCTGCTTGCCGCGTTGGCCACGTTGGAATTCCTCAAGAATTCTGCTTCTAGTATTGGCAAGTAAGAACGGAGAACAGCCGCATGGACGACAAGGTTGCGTTCCTGCCCGTTGATCGTCTTTTAGAACCTAAGAGTCTGCTGCGGCTGGTTGATCGGAACTCACTCGACTACATGCAGATGCTGGACAGCATCCGCGAGTGGAAGGTGTTGAAGCCGATCCTCGTTAGACCGTCCTCGCAAGACGGGTACTACGAGATCATCGACGGTCTGTATCGCTATAGCTGTGCTAAGGATGCCGGCCTGGCAACAGTGCCCGCGCACATCAAGCACGGCGTCACAGACGACGACGTACTGATCCTGCAAATTCAGACGAACGCGATCTCGCCTGAAACAAAGCCGATGGAGTACGCCGAGCAGATGAAACGTCTGCTCGTGCGGAAACCGGACTTAACGGTGCGTGAATTGGCTCGCCTCATCCGCAAGTCAACCTCATGGATCAATGATCGCCTCGGATTGCTAAACCTTCGCAAAGAGTTGAAGCAAGTTGTGGAGCGCGGAGAAATCTCGCTCGCCAATGCTTACATGCTCGCGAAGATTCCCAAGTCGATGCAACTCGACTATGTGGACCAAGCGAAGACGATGCCAGGTAGAGCCTTCAAGGCGCTGGCCGCTGCTTGTGTAAAGCGATTCATGGAGGCGGTGCAACAGGGAAAGATGGATGCCTTCTATGCGGAGCAATTCTCTCCGCAGGCCCATCTCAGATCGCTAACGGACATCGAGAACGAGATCAGCAAGCAAGGGGTCGGAGCACTGGTTGCGGTGGGTGAGGGCTGCCAAACCGTGCTGGACGGCTTCTATGCGGGCCTGCGTTGGGCCTGCCATCTCGATAGAGCCAGCGTGCAGGAACAAGAAGCCACGATTCGTGGCCGGGAAAGGCAGGTGCTTGATGTATCTGCGCTAGACGAAAGTCCTAGCTAAATTTCCTCTCACATTGAAACAAGAACCCTCAAATTTCGGAAACCACACAAATGAGTAATGCTTTAGCCGTCCTTGATCCGAATCTTCTCCCTTCAACGCAACTCGGCACTGACGACCAGTTTGAGGAGGCCAGTCGTAGTACCGGCTTCCTCGGTCGCATGCAGTTGTACTCGAAGGGCCGTGCCATTGATGAGGGCCTGATTCCGCCGGGCAACTACGGTATCCCGGAGACAGACAAGAAGATCATCAACCTTGGCAAGGAGATCGACATCCTCCCGTTGGCCCGCCGCCTCAAGGCACTCGACATGAGTGACAAAGATGCGGTGATCGCGAACTACGATGCAACGAGTGACACGTTCCTCGACATTCAAGCGCGCAGCAAGGAAAGCGAATCGGGCTGCCAATGGGGCACCAGCTTCCTCGTCATTGAGCGAAGCACGAGACGGTTCCTGGAGTTCTTCTGCGGCACCAAGAGTGCCCGCCCTGTCGCTGGCGAAATCGCCTGGTACTGCCCGCTGAATCAAGCGGACATCGACCGCAAGGCTGCCAAGGGCGACGACGTGAGCAAGCTGTTCGTCCACGGTCCTCTGCCTTGCACCCTCAAGGTGCGGCTGGCCAAGGGCGGTAGCTTCTCGTGGCACGTGCCAGAGCCGCAAGAGTGCTCGATGCCCTTCACCAATCTCCCGAAGATGGAAACCATCATCGCGGAGATCAACAAGTTCGTCGCGGCGAAGACGGATGGCGATGAGACGGTCAAAGAGCCGGCCGGCAAGAAAGTCCGCGCTCGCTAGACCCATTTTGGCGGTCTAGTCCTTTTGCCGGACAGAGACTTCTACACCGTTCCGGGATTCGTCCCGGAGCGGTTCTACTTACACAACGAGGCACACATGCGATACGTCTTGATTTTTCTGGGCTTGCTCGCACTGCCTGGCTGCCATCTACAAATGGGCACGCAGCCGGCCAATCCGTATGGCATGCCCAAGCCGCCCACCACGCCGCCCTACGAGAAGCCGTACTACGAGCCTCACCCTGAGCCTCGATACGACTACTACCAGGGCCACGGCCCGCAGCCGGTTCATGTGCAGCCGGCCCCGCGCCCGTACCAGTATTGATGCTTGTCTGTCACGCGGGCGTTGCCGGCGTGACCCGACGCCGATGGTGTAACGGTTAGCACGCGGGAACGGGTTCGGTGCATGCGCCGATCAGCGTCTCCGGCGGATGCGGTTCGACTCCGCACGGTGTCCTTCTATGCGGCGTGGCCACGCCGCGATCTTCGGTGGAGTGGGCTGCGCCTTTCAAGCGGGGCCTGCCACCGTTTTCTTACACAGGATTTGCCATGAAGGTTTGGTCGTTGCGCCCATTGGACGAAGCACTTGGTCCGTGGGTTCCGTGGGAAGACAAGTGCTTTGGATTCGTGATCGCCGCTGAGGACGAAGCGACTGCTCGTGCTATGGCTGCCGGCGATCCTGGCGACGAGGGGGCGGATGCCTGGTTCGATCCTACGATGTCCTCTTGCATCGACATCTCTTCTAACCCACCGGCCGAAGCCACGGTCATCATGCGCGACTATGCGTCATAAAGGATAACGAATGCCTGTCGAAGCCGTGCTCATTCAACAGCCGGCAATCGACTTCACAACTCTTCTGACAATCAGTGGCCAAGCTCTCGGCCACAACATCGCCCGCGAGGCTGACACCAGTCACCGCAAGATGGCGGATGCTGAGAAGTTCCTGTCGTGCCTCTCAGCACTGCGGGATGAAGTCGTTGCACCAACTCCCAATCTTCTATCGCACGTCTCGTTCAGCGTCCTCTTGATCGCTGACAACTACGACCTACTAGACATCCTCGAATGCGCCTCCGGTATGCCGTTCGTGCGGGCTGAGACTACAGCCCCACAGGACATCGACCTGTGCGTCATCAGTGGAACGCTCCAGCAGTGGCGAGATGCCGTTGCCACGGGCACGTCCGAGTCAGTGTCGTCAAACGTGCGCCTCTGCTACTCAAAAATCCTTCTGCTGTTTGATCGCGTCGGCCTCTCGAACGTCTGGAAAGACTACGAGAAGCGCCCGTCCGCAGATCACAGCGGCTTCTACTTAGAGGACAAACGGCGTGTCTGAAATTCTCGATGTCAAACTCACTACTCGAACTTCAAGCGGAAGACTGATTCGTTCATCGGCCAAGATTGAATACAAGGACGGCCGCATCTACTTCGTCAAATCGCCCTTCTCGCTCAAAGACGAGATCAAGGCAATGCGGGGATCGCACTGGCACGGCCGGGAAGACGATTCCTACGAAGACTACCGGAAGATTTGGTCGGTCGATGACTGCCAACGCAATCGCTTCCAACTTGGCTTCCTCATGGAAGAGGATGTCTATGCCTGGTTCGACCGCGACCTGATCCAGCACACCTATGAAGGCACGACGCTCGATGGGCTGCCCAAAGAGTTGATGCCCCACCAGAAGGACTTGGCGGATAGCGGCCTGACCTATCACTTCCAACTGTGGGCTGCGGAGATGGGCGTCGGCAAGACGCTGGCCGCCCAGAAGGTGATTGAGAAGAGCGGCGCGAAGCTTTGGTATTGGATCGGACCCAAGTCGTCGATACCCAACATCAAGCGTGAGTTCCGCCGATGGGGCTTCAACTTCGATGGCCCAATCAAAGTCGAGTTCATCACCTACGAAGAACTCGTTCGTCGCGTTGACGATTGGAACTGGGAAAGCGACAAGCTTCCCCAAGGCGTGATCTTCGACGAGTCCAGCCGCCTCAAGGGCGCTACGAGTCAACGGACCAAGGCCGCTCAGCGGCTGGCCGATTGGATTCGCGAGCACTACGGCGTCGAGAAGGGCTTCGTCATCGAGATGAGCGGAACGCCGTCTCCGAAGTCGCCTGTCGATTGGTGGAGTCAGTGCGAGATTGCCTGGCCTGGCTTCCTGCGAGAAGGCAGCCCGAAGGCGCTGGAGCAACGCTGCGGCTTTGTCGTTATGCAGCAGTTCGATGCGGGAGTGTTCCCGAAGCGGATTGGCTGGAAGGACGATGAGCGGAAATGCAAGCACTGCGGTCTCTTTGAAGAGGCCGGTGTTCACGAGCTTGATCCAGACGCGGCCGAGGCGGACTTTCACCGCTACGATCCGAGCATCAATGAAGTTGCCTTCATGTACGACCGGCTCAAGGGCCTGGTCGTAATCAAGCACAAGAAAGATTGCTTGACGTTGCCGGACAAACGCTACCGGAAAATCATGTGCCCGCCCAACGCGAGCACGCTCCGAGTGGCCAGTGCGATTGCCGAGAGTGCGCCCAACACGATCACGGGCTTGACGCTGCTCCGCGAATTGAGCGACGGCTTCCAATACCGCGACGTGGAAGATGGAGAAATTCCTTGCCCGCACTGCCCGAAGAGTTGCGGGGAGATTGAGGAATGGTTCGATCCTTCTGACGAAGAGGCAACCTACAGTGCCATCGAGTTCCTCAGTGAGGAGTTCGTGGCCAAGCTCCAGAAGCGAATCGTGCCTTGCACGCGCTGCGGTGGCGACAAGGTTGTGCCGAAAGTTGTTCGGATCACTCGCGAGATTCCTTGCCCGAAAGACAAGGCTCTCAAGCAACTGCTCGAAGAGTGCGAAGAGACCGGCCGGATCGTGATCTTTGCTGGCTTCACTGGCAGCGTGGATCGCGTCGTTACCTTCTGCCAGAAAGAGAAGTGGTCGGTCGTTCGCTGCGACGGCCGTGGTTTCCAAGTCACCGACAAGGATGGCAACGTTATCACGCAGGGCGGCGAAGAGGCGCTCAACTACTGGGCCGACCGTGAGAACCAACACGTTGCCTTCGTGGCCCACCCTGAATCGGGCGGCATGAGCTTGACCCTGGTCGAAGCACGGATGGCCGTGTACTGGTCGAACAGCTTCAAGCCTGAGTACAGATCGCAAAGCGAAGATCGTATCCACCGTAAAGGAATGGATGAAAATCTTGGCTGTGAGATCGTTGATCTAATTCACCTGCCAACTGATTCGCGGGTGCTCGAAGTCATCCAAGCCAACCGCAAGTTGGAACTGATGACGATGGGCGAGTTCACGGACGCTCTCGAAGGTGAGGGCGCGGATGTCGAAGAACTCGCGGCCTAACTCTCAAAGGATTTCCATGAGCAAGAAGATCAGCCCGGCTAAGGCTGCGCGCATAAAGGCCGACATCGCAACTGAGATGACGCAGGCCAAGATCGCAAAGAAGCACAAAGTCAGTCGATCCGTTGTCAGTGACATTGCTACCGGCCGTCTGCATAAGAACGTGCCCTGGCCCAACGGTGAGCCGGTCCCGAAGAGGTCGGGCGGCCAGCGAAAGAAACTCGATAAGGTCGATCCCACAAACAAACGCATCTTGGAGCTTGAGGCGGAGATCATCCATCTCACCGAGGAGCGGAATCGCGAACGGGCAAAGAACAAGGCCAGCGCCAAGACGCAGGGACTGTTCCGCGCCATCGTGAAAGAGATGGAAGATCGGGTCGTGCCCTTCAAGCATCTGCCCAAGGCTATCCAGTCACGCAAACGCGGCAGTGCAATCGAAGAACACGTCGTAATGCACTTGAGCGACGGCCACCACGATCAGGTCATCACACCAGAAGAGACACTCGGTTTCGAGCAGCACGATTTTCCAATCGCTTGCTGCCGCGCTGAGCAATACGTGGACACGGTGATCGACTGGTGCAAGGGCACGCTCGCTCCTAAGTTCGATTTCAGAGTGCTCTGGATTCCTGCCTACGGTGACCACACCAGCGGTGAGATTCACGGACACGGCAATCGGTCGTACTACCGCAATCAGTTCAAGAACTGCCTGGCGATTGGACAACTCCATGCCCTCATGTATCGCGATCTGGCTTGCCATTTCGATCAAGTCAATGTCGTGTACCTTTCCGGCAATCATGGTCGGCGTTCGACGACAAAAGATTATCACGGTGCCCAAGACAACTTCGACTTCCTCATCGGTGAAGTAGCTCGACTGCATTGCCGGGACATGGCGAACGTTTCGTTCCTCATCCCGAATGCGTACTCGATCAATCTCGACATCAACGGCGTCGGGTTCAACTTCTCGCATGGCGACGACGTGAAGGGCAACGGCGGCATCCCATTCTACGGAATGGTGAGACGCCAGAAGGGTCTCTCGGCCCTGCATGCGATGAGCGGTCAACAACGAGTCCGCTACTTCTGCATGGGCCATCATCACACGACAAGTGCCCTGTCCGATCTGGACGGCGAACTGTTGGTGAACGGTGCCTGGGTCGGAACCGATCCTTATTCGTTCAACTCGTTCAGCGGCTACCGCGAGCCGGCACAGCTTCTCCACGGAGTCAATCCCAAGTACGGGATCACGTGGCGGATGAACGTGAAGCTTCGCCAAGAGTCGGAACTGTTCGGTCCCAAGCGATACAAGATCGACGGCGGCCGTGATGTTGGTCCCTTACTCCTGGAGCGCTAAATGACGAGCGACGAAGACTGCAAGCAACGCGCTGAGCAACTTCTGGCCTACATGGCGGGCGACGAAGACGTGTGGGATGGCTACGGCGTTTACGAAGTAGCCAGCATCCTCGAACCACTCGCTCACTTCTACCTGGAGAACGCATGCCTGCCTTCCGCAAGAAGCCCGTGATCGTCGAAGCGTTCCGCGCTGCCGAGCGGACGATCATCGCCGCAGAACTAACGCTGCACAAGCACGATCTGCTCGCCGAGGAAGGTGACTGGATCATCAAAGGACTCAATGGAGAGATGTATCCCTGCAAGGACGACATCTTTCGGGCGACGTATGAGCCGGTCGGGAAAGAAGGCGTGTGGGCGTTGCTCGCCGCCGGACCCGACACACCCAATGACGACGAACCAATCATCCTCAAATTCCCTGGTGTCGAATGAACCTGAACAGTGAGCTTGATGCAATGCGGCTGCTCATCGAGCAGCGTTTGAACGGTCTGATCCTCGCGACAGCGCCTTCGGAGAAGTCAGAGATCAGCCAGGTGCTGCTCCCGCTTCTCGACTTCGCCAAGCTGCTCATCGAACTGGACCTCAAGTTGGTCCAGCCCGTCACGGTGAAGCCGAAGCGGTCTTACAACCCTTTCGACGACATCGAAGACGATGATGAGGATGACGACTTCATTCCCGATGAGGATGACACGGACCTCGAAGAGTGGGGTCTATGAATTCATCGTTTCTCGCCTTCCCATCCTACGACGGGAAGGTTGACGCCCGTGCCAGCAAGGGCGCGTTCTTTGCAGGCCGGCATCCAATCTACGTCTCCTGTCAAGGTGACAGTCTCCTCGCGAAGAACTTCAACACGCTCTATGCCACGGCATTAGAGATGAAGTTGGTCAATCCTGACATGAAGTGGTTTGCGATGCTCCACGCGGACATCGAACCAGAAGAGTTTTGGCTAGACAAGCTTATCGCTGAGGCCGAACTGCACGACGCGGATATGCTATCCGTTGTGGTGCCAATCAAGGATGACCGGGGTGTCACAAGCACTGCGTTTGCTAAGCCTGGTGATCGGTTCAATATGCACACCCGCCTGACAATGAATCAGGTGAACCACGCATCGTTTCCACAGACGTTTGATTTGCATCAAGCGGCTGATGCGTTGGAGCGGTTGCCAATTCATCTACGGATGAAGAACGTGCCGCGCGAAGCTCTGCTCGTCAACACGGGCTGCTTCTGTTTGAATCTCGATAAGCCGTGGTCCGACCAACTATGGTTCACGATCAACGACAAGATCGAGAAAGTGGATGGGCACTACGTTGTGCTCAACGAACCGGAAGACTGGTTCTTCTCGCGACTCCTGGCCTCACATGGCGCGAGAGTGATGGCAACAAAGCACGTGCGTTTGAGCCATCACGGCGTAACACCCTACAAGAATTGGGAAACCTGGGGCCAACCCAAAGACCTGTAAAGGAACGTATGAGCGATTCTCTAATCTACTTTCTGGGCCACCGTCCGCTGTTCAATCTCGTTCGGTGGGCCGCTTTCTTCACCACAGCGGGGTTCGGCTTGGGTTTCGGCCTTTCGCTGAGCACCTTCCTGATGCGGGTGATCTTCTAGTCAACATACCCGGTGTCCCTCTCCCGCTTGCGGTGACGAACATAAAGGCCGGGTTTTACTGTGCCCTAGCACAATGGTAGTGCTCGTCACTGTTAATGACGCGGTTCCTGGTTCGAGTCCAGGGGGCACAGCTTCACAATGGAGGTTTGAATGTTTCACTCACCGATGGCACCCGATGCTCACGACAGCATGGATCGAACTATTGAGTTTGGTTACGACGTGATGATCGGAGGAACGGTTGCATGGAAGATCGAAAGGATCAGTCGGTTCGAGGAACGGCGTACTCGGATTTGCTGTCTTCGAGACGGGGAGCACGACTCCGAGACAGAGAAGGACATCAAAACGCTCGAAAGTTGGGGCGTCTATGTTCGTCAAGTTCCTCGGATCGGGTTTTGGGAGAACACGATTGGCGGTGGTTGGTGGCGTTTACATGACACTCCGATGGTTCGCCAAGTTCTTCAAAGGATCAATAAGCACGACGAGCAACTAAGCGACATGCTCACCGATGCCTTCGATGTTGTGTTCAAAGCGGGCTATCGTCCGCATGTTCTGATTGCTGATGCGGTTGGCGACGTTCGCTGGACGCCAGTAACAAGTAAGAACGTTTGCGCGAGGAATGACAATGGACGCTGAACGTGTTTTCAAAGCTCTGCTCGACGAACTGAACAACTTCGAGAAGGGTGAAGTGTGCGTGGCGCTCGCGGAGTTTCTCCGCGACCAAGACTATTTCGTCGCCGAGGACGAGGACGAACTGTTTGACCTGGCCCTGGAAAACACGGACCTCGTTGAACCCGAATAGGATATATGCCCGGCCTCGCGGCCGGGCTTTCTTCGTCTCTATGGAACGCATCGCAAAGTACGACGCCTATCGGGTGCCCACGCCACGTATCTACGTGGACCTCGATTTCAACTGCCGGCTACCGTTCACTTTGGAATCGGTGCAGAGCCTGGCTGACAACATTCGCGACAACGATCTTGAGATTCCGGTCGTGCTCCAGCGCGTGAGCGACATGGACAACCCGATCTCAGGATTCGACTTCCGTCTCGTCGCTGGTTTCCGTCGCTACTTCGCGATGGTCTATCTGCTCAAGTGGACGGAGATTCCTGCAAACATCCGAGAAGGAATGACGGATCGTCAGGCGGAGATTCTCAACCTGACGGAGAACCTGGAGCGCCGAGACCTGAACCCACTGGAAGAAGCGCAAGCACTTGCTCGACGCTTCCCACCTGGCACGCCGCTTCGCACGATTGCCAAGGCCGTGAATCGCGACAAGCGATGGGTTAGCCAGCGTCTTCACATCATGGAGCTTGCCGAACAACTCCGACCGAAGGTGGCAGCCAAGATGCTGACGCTGCTCGATGTCGAGATGCTCGTCAAGCTGCCGCCGGAGAGACAGATCGAAGGTGCCAACGAGTTGATCCAAGCTCGCGGCAAGAATAAGCACAAGCTCAAAGTCAATCCTGAGTTCCGTCGCAAGTTCCGCGAGAAGCGGGGCAAAGAGGAAGTGAACCGCAGGATCGCCCAACTTCTGCAACTGGGACTCGGCGGACTAGCAACCCGCTTCGGTGCCTGGTTTGTGGGTTATATCAGTGATGAGGATTTTGACGGCGACATACGGCTTGCCCTCAAATCTTTGGACCCAAAATCGGCACAACCTGCATTTGCCGGGTAGCAGGAATTCTCCCGACCCTCCAACTCAATGAGGGTCTCAGCGAGCGCTCTCTAGCGCTGAACCTATAACCGCACGGCCGCAAAGCTAGGACTGCCGTTGCCGGGCTGTAACGCATTTCATTTCGACCGTGGCTGGTCGAGCACCCTGCGGATCGCTGAGACCCTCCAAGACACTCTATGTACCCAGATCACGAGAAGGACTTTCTCATCCCAGTCAAGCTCAAGAGCGGGTTAGTTGTTTACCTGCTTGAAGAGGATGACGCCGACGCTGTGAAGGCCGCTGATCGAGCCGGCCGACCGCTTCCGCCACCGAAGAATCACCGGCTGCTGCCGTTCGGTCAGGGAGTCAAAGAGATCACTAGCGAGCGCTTCGAGTGCCACTACCGAGATGAGAGTCTCGGCACCTTTCGCACGCTCTATGAAGCTCTTTCGCAATGGGACTACGCAGAACGCTACGAGCGCTTCTGCATCATTCGTGATCGCGAGCAAGCGGAGATTGACTCCCGCTATTACTCCGAACTGACATTCGACAAGGACGGCTACAAGGTGTTCAAACCTCGGCCGAAAGAATGAGCAAGATTTACATCGACTCCGAGACGTGCGGCCTGCACTCTCAGATGGTTCTCTTGCAGTACGCAGAAGAAGACGGCCCGATTGTTTTGCACGACGTATGGACTCGCCCGATTCGTGAGACGCTCCAGATCATCGAGTGGTTCTGCGAGAACACGGTGGTTGGATTCAACTTGGCGTTTGACTGGTTTCAAATCGTCAAGACGTACACGACATTCCGGCTGGCCAATCCTGACTGGATTCCCCACGAGCACATCAACGAAATTGCAATGCTTGAGCCGGCCGCCCAAGACGGCCCGTGCGTCAAGCCGGCCAACGCGCTCGATCTGCTGCTGCACTCCCGTAAGGGACCGTATCAATCTCTGATGGCCCGCGAGGACATCAGAATCCGCAAGGTGCCTACCGCTCTAGCGTATGCCCTCGCAATGGAACTGGAAGATCGCATCCATCTGGATGACATCTACTTCGCCAAGAGCGCCGACAAGGATGCTCCCAGGTGGCAAGTGTTCGACCGGAGAGCGCCTGATGGCACACTCGACGAAACGTTCAAAGATGTCGTTCTTCGTTTCAACGCCGCAGGCGGACTCAAATTCCTGGCCGAGCATGCTTTGGGATTCCAACCGAAATTCCATTACAAGGATGTCGAGCCTGATCCTGCCTGGCGACCCTATGAACTCGGATACGCTCCAACCGCTCTGGCCGTCTCAAGCCCCGAAGCTAACTGGGAAGTTTGGGGTAACAAAGACGGGAAGGATAAGCTGCTCGGCCGAGCCTGGCCGGCGGTCATCGACAAGTTCATCGACCATTGGGCCACTCGCACCGATGCTCGCGAGTACGCCACGGACGACATCGTTTACACCAGAGCACTCGACAAGCACTTCGGTTGCCCGACGCCTGGTGATGATGACTCGATCCTGGCTTGCATGGTGCCGGTCATTCGTTGGCGTGGCTTCACGATCAACGTCGAAGGCATGAAGGGATTGTTGGCGGACGCTCAGAAGATCGTCGCCAGCAGCCCCGTCAACATCAACAAGCCGTCTGCCGTTCGTGCGTACCTCTTAGAGGTCATGGACGACATCGAGAGTCTCAAGATTCAGGAGAGCACGAAGAAAGCGAACCTTGAGGCCGTCTCGAAGTACGAAGTCAAAGCCAAGCTGATCGAAGAGGAAGACGAAGATGAAATCGGAACCGAGGGAATCGAAGGTTGGGAAGAAATCAAAGACCCCGAATTCTGTCTCAAGTGCGATGGCACTGGACACCTTGGACCGAGCACTACTTGCGCTCGTTGTAATGGCCTCGGAGTTCTCAAAGCTGGAACAAAGCATCCGGCTGCTGTGCGAGCAAAAGAGCTTCTCAAAGTCAAGGTCGCCGCGAAAGAAATCGAACTCTACTCGAAGCTGATCTTCGCCAAGAAGTTCCACGCGAGCTTCAACATTGTGGGCACGTTGTCCAACCGCATGTCGGGTGGCGACGGCTTGAACGCCCAAGGGATCAAAGGCTCGGATGAAGTCCGTTGCATGTTCCCGCTGGCCTGGAAAGGCTACCAACTTTGCGGCGGTGACTTCGACTCATTTGAAGTGACCATCGCAGACGCGGTTTACAACGACCCTGAACTACGCAAGACGCTGGTCACCAAGGCAGCTTGCAAGTGCAAGGGCGAAGACAAAGAGTGCGACGACTGCGAAGGCACGGGCATCACGACTAAGAAAGTCCATGCTCTATTCGCGATGATTATCTTCGACTGCACTTACGAAGAAGTGATCGCAGACAAGGACAAGTACAAGAAGGGCAAGGGTGGCGTGTTCGCCGAGATTTACGGCGGCAACGAAGACACCCTGGTCCGCAACCTTGGCATCAGCAAAGAGCTTGCGGTCAAAGCTCACAACGGATGGGCCGAACGCTACAAGGGCATCGGCAAGTCACGTGAGCGGACGATCAAGAACTTCTGCTCGATGAAGCAGCCGGCCGGCGCTGGATCACAAGTGATCTGGGATGAGCCAGCCGAGTTCGTCGAAAGCTTCCTTGGTTTCCGTCGCTACTTCACGTTGGAAAACAAAATCTGTCGTGCCTTGTTTGACTTGGCACGCAAGCCGCCGAAGGGCTGGAAGAATCACCCGGTCAAAGTCGTCCGACGAGATCGCGTGCAAACAGCCGGCGGCGCAGTCGCTTCCGCTCTCTATGGGGCCGCCTTCCAAATCCAGGCTGCCAACATGCGGGCTGCGGCCAACCACGAGATTCAGTCACCAGGCGGCCAGATCACCAAAGCGGTGCAGCGGGCCATCTGGGATTTGCAGCCTCACGGGATTCACGAGCTACTCGTCGGTCCCATGAACGTGCATGACGAACTCATGGTGAGCACTCACCCAAGTGTGGTGAAGCAAGTGACGCATAAGGTTCGGACGGTGGTTGAATCATACCGAGACAAAGTGCCACTCATCGGTATGTCCTGGTTCGAGGAAATGGCGAACTGGGCAGAGAAAAAAGATGGCGCTCAAAAGGTCAAGATTCGTGCCCCGGAGATGATGTGATGAAGCCAATGATCCTTACCGAACCCGTTTCGTGGCCGAATGGCTCAAACGTGTTGGGAAGCATGTTCCAAGGAACTGCCTATGCAGCCGCTGTGCTCACTCGTGAGCAGATTATGGCCAAGCACGATCTCACCCTTGAGCAAGTAATTGCGATTGAGGATCAGGTCAACGCTAAGACGATTCTGGATGCGCGTTTCTCATGGCCGGATGGCCCACGCTACGACGTGATGATGATGCTCGTTGCTTTTTGTGGCTAAGCCACTGGAGATGATGTGATGGACGGTTTGAAACTGATGGTTCTGCAAGTCTTGAACTCCAGCGTTCAAGAGATTCTGGACGGCTTCGAGATCGCCGCCAAACAAAGCCCGCGCGGCGTTGGCGGAGCGTTCTGTCTGATCTCATTGGAGAAGGCCGTGTGGCAGATCGAGGCGGAGATTGCCGCTGGTCTCGACGCCGATGGCGAACTCGCAATCCTTGTTCGCGACATCAAGGCCAAGGCCGAAGAGATCAAGGCTGTCGGTCCTGGAGATATGTAATGCTCGCGATTGGCGGACCTTGCCACGGCAACTTCCTGGAAGGAACTATGGGCCGCGATGTTATCGACGTGCCCGTTCCTATTAAGCGCCAGAACCCGTTTGCTGATTGGCCGCCAGAGCCTTCGCCTGAGCCAACCTATCAGACGGTGCGGTACGAACGATTGGTCATCGTGACACGTTCCGGTCAGCGTATCCCTGTGTGGGTAGTCGAATGATCGTTTACAAGGTGCAAACTCATCTCGATTCCGTAGGCGGCTACGACAACGTGGTCGCCTTCAACCCCGACTACGTTTGGTCGGTGATGAAGTTCAAGCGCTACTGGCCGTTGCCGTGGCCCTTCATCGAGATCGGTGTCGTGATGAATCTCCGCAAGGCGGAGAAGGCTGCACTGGAGAAAGCGCTGAACCACGCAAAGGTTCTACGCCGCCGGATCAAGACACGCATTCTGCGTGTCACCACACTCAACGGTACGGAGACTAAGGACATCATTTGGGACAACGGCAACTGGCTCGACCTGAAAGAGGTCACGTGGTACTGGCGTCCGTGGTGTTGGTTTTTCAATGCGAAAGATAAGACAGGCAAAGCACGGTCCTGAGTGGTACATCCAAAAGGACTTGATGGAGTTTCTCAAGGATCGTAATTGGCTCGTCGAGCGGATGATTGGCAACGCCTACCAGTACGGCATCCCTGATCTGTGGGTGCATCACAAGAAGTTCGGCGGGCGGTGGATCGACGTGAAGAATCCGACGCGCTACAGCTTCACCAAAGAGCAGCGACACAAGTGGCCGCTCTGGGAGAAGTTTGGCTGCGGAATCTGGATTCTCACTGCTGCAACGCAGGACGAATACGACAAGCTGTTCGCCCCTCCTAACTGGCGCGATTATTGGAAGCCGTCTTACGACAAGACGCACGACATCGACGCCCTTCTCGACGAGCTTGAACATGAAGCTGCAAACGAAACCCTCGCGCTGGCAATGCGCGATCACAGCCTTCGCGATGGCATTGAACCTGCCGGTCGCGGAGCTAATAGAACAAGTCGGGCACGACGGAAGTGAGATCATCTTCGAGAACCAGACCGAACCGGGATGCCGGGCTGGTCACAGTCTCTACGAGTTGATCTACCAATCCCTCAAGCTCGGCTATGCGGTAACTCCGATGCCGTTGATCCTGGCACACGCCAGCATTGACCATCAACAGTACCGCGAGGTTTGGGATTTGGAAGACGGTTGGGACACCTTTCATCTATTCGGTGTCATGCGGCGGGGCGTTGTGGAATGTCACGGCCCACGCTGGAAGCACATGGTCGCGTTCGACCAAGGCACTGTCTTCGATCCCGATGGCGACACCTTCCCATTTCTCCGCGAGGAGTTTGAGAAGCGCCAACTCTATCCAGTATTTCTTTGGCGAGTGGACAAGATCGCATGAACCTAATGGAACATTGTAGGGCCGCTGGATTCAGCGAACCTCTCTCACGACAGAAGAACCTCGAACTCTACTCTCGACTCAAAACTGATCCCGCCGCACGTGAAGAAATGATTATGGGCAACTTAGCCTTGGCCACCGTGAAGGTGGAATCGTTTCTCTCCGAAGTGCCGCAGATGGCTTACTACCGCGATGACTTAATCAGCGTCGCGGCATCAGCAATCATGCGGGCCGTGGACATGCTCAAGAAGAGCAACCAAAAGATCAAGAACCCCACGGGCTACATTTATCGTTCGATTGAGGTTGCACTTAGCAACGTCTCCGACGAAGAGTCCACGATCTCGATCTCACGCGAGACGAAGCGCGTTGCCCGCAAAGAGGGTAAGGACATCGACGAACCTGTGGCAATGCCGCAGAGCGCGCAAACCACACTCTTTGCTGCACTCGAAACGCCAAATGAATTGGCGCTCATGGAGTTGAAGGAAGAGATCGAAGCCTGTTGCCAGGACGAGACCGACTTGAAGATCGTTCGCATGCGTGCGGATGGTTACACCGATCAAGAGATTTGCCAAGAGACAGGCATCAACGACGCCACGATTTCTTACCGTGGCAAGAGGATCGAAGATCGCTTCGTTGAGCGATGCCCGGAGTATGGACGCCGTGCATAAAACAATCCTTCTCGACATCGACGGAGTGATGAACCGCTTCCAGTGGTACATCTTCCAACGGCTCGGAGTCCCGATGGACGACGAGTCACAGTATCCAGTCGAGTGCGGGTGGGACATCGTGAAGGCGGCGAACACGCTGCTTGGTTGCGAACACTACTCGAAGACATCTTTCTGGAACTCAGTCACCCGTGAGATGTGGGCCGACGTTCCACCATCTGAATTCTTCGGCTATCTGCTTGGCATGGCCGAGTCAATGGTCGGCCAAGAGAACGTTCACTTCCTCACGTCGCCCACGCTCGACGCTGACTGCTTGGCTGGCAAAGCGGACTGGATAAAGCGGTTTGCACCCAAATGGATGCACCGCAACTTCCTGATCGGCCCACCCAAACATCTCTGTGCTCAGCCTGGCGCGGTGCTCATCGACGACGCCGACAAGAACGTCGATGCCTTCAACGCTCATGGCGGCAAGGGAATCTTGCTGCCTCGGCCGTGGAACAGTCTTCACGGCAATGATCCGCATTTCCACGTCTCGCATGAGATCAACAACTATGTCAGCCAAAGATTCTAAGCGCCGCGAACTGCTGCAACTCGCCGAGACCTACGCGGCCGGCAAGTTCAAGATCGCTGGCCTCTGGGTCAGCGAGAAGCTCGACGGCACACGTTGCTTTTGGGACGGCGGGATCACCCGCGAAGTCTCGACCGATCAAGTGCCGTGGGCCGGCATCCTCGATCCGAAAACCATGAAGCGGAAGGGCAAGATCAAGCCGAAAGCGACGGGCCTCTGGTCGCGCTACGGCAATCCGATCATGGCCCCGGATTCATTCCTCAATACTCTTCCTGCCTGCCCGCTAGACGGCGAACTGTGGGCGGGGCGCGGCAAGTTTCAACTCTGCCGCTCGATCTGTGCTGGTGACGAACCCGATCCACGGTTCCATCAGATTTCATACGCGGTTTATAGCTGCCCGTCGTTTGAAGACTTCCTGATGCCTGGCCTCATCAAGAACGCCCAGATGTATTGCGACCTCAAGGCCAACGCCGTCGAGTGGGCCAACGACCGAGCTAAGAGCATCCCCGGCTTCGGCCAGGTACATGCACAGGCGACGTTCGATGAGGAGCTTATGTTCCTCCGCGAGTTTCTCGAATCTCAGAACGACAAGGTGTTCATCCACCAGCAGTTCAAGATGCCGACCGTGGAAACGGAAGCCCTGGAGTTCGTCGAAGAGTTGCTCAACGCTGTGCTCGACAAGGGCGGTGAGGGCCTAGTGATCCGTGACCCGGCCGCCAGGTGGATCGCGAAGCGCCACAAGGGGCTGCTCAAGTTCAAGCCCTACGAAGATTCCGAAGCCGTCATCGTCGGCTACACGTCTGGCAAGCCCGGCAAGGAAGGCAACCGCCTCGGAAAGATCGGCGCTCTCATCGTCAAGTGGGGCGAGAAGGAATTCAAGATCGCGTCGGGCCTCTCTGGCAAGACGTGGGAGTTCAAGGACCAACTCATGTCGCAGTATGCGGCCGAGCATCCTGACGAAATCATGCCCGCTCACTTTGAAGGGAAGACACTTGGCAAAGGCGACACGATCACTTTCAAATACCGAGAACTCTCTGACGACGGTGTTCCGAAAGAAGGCCGCTTCTGGCGTGTCCGTGGACTGGAGTAAGCCGTTCACGAAGAAAGACTTCTCGCGTCTCCGAGCCGTGTGCGACGTGGTGCGCGAAGCTTTGATCGGACCCATCCCGTGCGACTATCGTCTCGCGGGCAAGAGCAAAGAGAACGCAGCGGCTTCCTGGATTCCAGGCTCTGGCTGGTTCTTGAAGATTCACTTCTACGACGGGTTCTTCGACCGCTCACTGGAGAACCAGCTTTACACCATCGTGCATGAGCACGTTCACGTGATGGAGCAACCGACCGATCAAGCGCTTGCCCGCTGCGAGCGTTTGGTTCCCAAGAAATACCACGACGAGTATTGGGAGCGGATTCACGTCGCCCGCGAGATCACTGTCGAGCGGGCAGCCGGCGCTCTGATGCCTCTGCTACTCCCAAAGATTGCGGAGGTTCTGTGATTCCATTTGCAATCGCCTGTGCGATCCTCGGCGTGCTGCTAATCGTGCAGACTCACAACGCAGAGAAGTGGGAACGACTCTGCCGCGAGGCGTGGGCACGCGATGTCATCCCGCGTTCTGCATTACCCAAGTCTGATTGTGAAGCTCAGGTCGGTTCCTTGCGAGCACCGATCTACAAGCCTTTCGCAATCTTTGATGCCACGGAAACGATTGACGCTCGCGACTATTCCGTGTTGAAGGGCGGCGAAGTCATCGAAACAAGTCCGCTGCCATTCCGTGTGAGCATGGTCAACGGCGACCGACTCTATCTCGCCTTGGACGCGAAGCGCCAGGCGTAGCTCTTCCTGACTGATCCCCAAACCTTCTGCGCTCAAGGTGCGCCCTATGTCAACAAACTTCATCGAGATCGTTCAAATCGACGCCGTAAAGGCGCACCCGAATGCTGACAAGCTGGAGCTTGCATGTATTCGTGGGTCAGAGACTGCCATCCAGAAGGGATCGTTTGTCGCTGGCGACATTGTGATTTTCTTTCCGCCGGACATGCTCATCCCGGAACACGTGGGTGAGTTACTTGGCGTCAAGAAGTATCTCAAGCACTCGATCATGGACGGATTCAAGCGGCAGTGCCGTGTGTCCGCTTGTCGTCTGCGGGGTGAGCCGAGCTACGGCTTCATCATTCCCTACTCGCATGCTCCGACCAAGGAAGCTGTGCCGGTCGGGACCAACGTCGATCACTGGTTTGACGCTCAGAAGTACGTCCCTCCAGTGCGTACTGGCTGCGAAGAGTCAGAGCGTGACGATGCCCGGTTCCACCAATACACCGGCATCGAGAAGTACGACCGTTACCCAGAGGCAATCGCTCCAGGAACGCCGGTCAGGATCACAGAGAAGATTCACGGCACAAATAGTCGTGTCGGCATCATCCAAACGCCGGCTGGTGAGTTTGAGTGGATGGCCGGCTCGCATCGTGTTCGCCGCCGCCGGCCAGAGGAGGGTAAGCGGTCACTCTACTGGTCACCGCTCGACAACCCGAAGCTGGCTGAGCTTATCACCGCGCTACACGACGGAGTTCACTCTGTCATCGTCTTCGGTGAAATCTACGGCGGCACCGTCCAAGACATGGACTATGGCGTGCCTGGTTGCACCGGCTATCGCGTCTTCGACATCTCGATTGATGGGAAGTATGCCGACTGGTCGCTTGTGCTAAGCGCCTGCCAACAGTGCGGCATCGAACTGGTGCCGCTGCTCTACGAAGGACCGTTCAGCCACGAGCTTGTGAAAGAGCACACCTACGGCCCCACGACTCTCGCCACACGCGAAGAGATCAAGACCAGCTTCAAAGATCGGGAAGGCTGCGTCATCACACCACTGACAGAGACATTCTACGCCCCGACTGGCGGCCGACTGATTCTCAAGTCAGTGAGCGCTGACTACCACGACCGCAAAGGTGCTCAAGACAATGAATAGACAAATCCTTCTGGACATGGACGGGGTGATCGTCGATCTCCCCTGCCCGGTCCCGGCCACTCCCGACGAACTACTCCAGTTCTATCGCGGCGAGTTAGCTCAAGATCGGGACAAGGTGTGGCAGGGCATCGACGCCGACTGGTGGGCCTATCTGCCCTGGACCAACAACGGCAAGGAAATCCTAGCTCTCTGCGAGAAGTGGGTTGGCAAAGAGAACGTCGTTCTCTGTTCATACCCGTGCAACGCGGAATCCGCCGCCGGCAAGATTCTGTGGATCGAACACAACATGCCGGATTATGCGTTCCGGTACATCTTGACGCCTCAGAAGTACCAGATCGCCAGCCCACGAATGCTCTTGCTGGATGACAACGACAAGAACGTGAGGCTGTTTCGCAGTGAGGGTGGCGCTGCACTGCTCTGTCCCCGTCCCTGGAACACGAACGCGAACCTAGCCGATGACTGCGCCAAGTTCATCGACGTGATGCTGGAGAACATGACCGCATGACCCAATACGTTCTGTGCTATGCCGTGCCTGACACCATCGACTGGGACGACGTGCTTCTGATTGAGAAGCTCAAGCCTGAATGGCAACGCGGGAAGCTCAACCTTCCCGGCGGCAAGATCGAGGAAAACGAGTCGATCCACGAGGCTGCCTCTCGCGAGCTTCGAGAAGAGACCGGCATCTACTGCGGTCTCAATGACATCACGCTGCTCGGTCGCATCTACGGCGAGTGGGGCGATTGCTATGTGTGCCACTGCGTCTATCGCGACAACCAGCATTGGGAGCAGAAGGAAGCCGAGAAGCTCGTCAACCTGAACTACTCAGACGCGATCCGCGACGAGCGACTCATCGACAATCTGCGGCTCATCATTCCCTGGTGCCGCTGCGAGCTAAATGGCTGGTCACTTTACCAGGGACCAATGCACTATCCGAATCAATGGGAGATCAAGCACGATGCGGAAACCGAAGTATCTTAGTCATTCGTCCCTGACACTGTGGGGCAAGGACAAGGAAGAGTTTTTCATCAAGCACCTGGCCGAGACGCGGGCCGCCAGGATCAAGCAAGAGAACTACATGGCGGTTGGTGCTGGCTTCGATGCCTTCGCCAAGTCTGCCCTGCATGAAGCGCTCTTCGGCGCTGGCTCGGACCCACAGTTCGAGTTCACCGCGATCTTTGAGACGCAAGTCGAGCCACACAATCGAGACTTCTGCCGCGAGGCGGGTCAGTACGTCTTCGATTGCTACAAGCTCAGCGGGGCCTACGACGAGCTTCTCGCGATGCTCCAGAAGTCGAAAGAGTCACCGCGATTCGAGTTCTCTGTGGAAGGCGTGCTCAATGGCCAGGTGCCGTTCCTCGGCAAACCTGACTGCCGGTTTATCCACGAGTGCGGCGTCCACGTCATTCTCGATTGGAAGGTCAAGAGCTTTTGCAGTGCCTACGCGGCCAGCCCTTCCAAGAACTATCGCCTCTGTCGCGATGGTTGGATCGGGAAGCAAAGCAAGAGTAACAATACGGCGCATAAGAACTATGTGCCCTACGACCATCACGGCTTCGAGATCAACAAGTCGTACATGGAAGAAGCCAACGACGATTACGCCGACCAGCTTTGCACCTACGGGTGGCTGCTCGGTGAGAAGATCGGCGACGAAGAGGTCGTGGTCTGCATTGACGAGATCGTGGCAAAGCCAATGCCGGAAGGCAAGCCGCAGTTGCGTATCGCCAATCATCGCGCCCGCGTGAGTGCTCAGCATCAAATGAGCGTGCTCAATCGTGCGGCCGATTGTTGGGACGCGATCAGCAGTGGCTACATCTTCCGAGACCGCAGCCGCGAGGAAAGCGACGAGCGCTGCGTGCAACTCGAACGTAAGGTGGCGATGCTCGCTTCCGATGGTTCAGTTGAAGATGAACTCTACGCCCAGATGGCGAGGCCACAGTCATACCGATGAGTTTTGAAATGCGTCCATCCGAAGCGCGGGACGCACATTACCTCATAGACATCGACACGAAATGTTTCTTCTACGCCTGGACGCCCGAAGAGTGGCGTCAGGTGAGCCAAGAGTGTCTGGCTACCGTTGTCACTTTTAACGGTGAGCCAATCGCGATGGCAGTCTTCGGGAAGAATCCTGATGGCGATGTTGAGATCGTAAAGGTGGCCGTCAAGCAAGCCTTCCGCCTTCGCGGAGTCAGCCGGCGGCTCATCTACAACTGTGCTCTCTATGCCCGCGAGATCGGGGCAGCAGCCCTGGTCATGTTGATCCCGGAGTATCGTTTGCGACCCGGCGATCCTGACGACCTGAGTGTCTGGCTCGGCAAGCTCGGCTTCCGCGCTACGACCATCTTCCGCAAAGAGTTCCACGCCTACGGTCGCGATGAAGACGGCGTGCAGTTTTCCATACCCATCCCCTTGAGTTGATTCATGTCAAGACGCACATACCTGGAGTACCAGGACACTCAGACAGCCATCCGCAAACCGAAGAAAACGTTCGGCGATGCGATGGAGATGCTCAAACGAGCGATCAAGAAGCGAGCCATTCAGCTTGGCCACATCATCGTTCCGAAGCCCGCTAACTACTGGTGGGAATACTTCGTGCCCACGCCTTGCGACAAGGGCACGCTCATGCAGGTTGGCTTCATCAAAGGAACAACCAAGAGTGAAGCCCGTGCTCGGCTCAAGCGTGAGTTGAAGATGAAGAAGCGGCTTCCGCCAGGCACCAAGCTCGTAAGGAGCGGCGATGCAGATTGCTAGTCAAGCTCTGGCCCGCATCAAGGAGTCTCCGATGCGGGGTGAAGGCATTGCCACCATCTTCGAGGCAATGGCTGGCGCTCTCAAGTTCGGGTCACCAACTGCTCACTTCGCGTTGGATTTTCAGCATCCCGATGACGTGCTGAACGACTCCGATCTCATCCCGGTCATCACTCTATCTCTCAGGCCCGCACGGGTAACGGAAAGCACCCACGAGTAATGTTTCAATCCGAAGTGAACCCAATGTTCCGCTCGAAGTTCAGCGAGGACATTTTCAACGCCAAGTATCGGCATACTGGCTGCGAGACGTGGGCGAAGCTGGCCGAGGTTCTGGTTGACGACGTTTGCGGAAAGGTTGGTGATAAGCATCCACAACTACTGACTGATGACGAGATCAAGACGCTCAAGCAGTACATCACCGATCTCAAGTTCATCCCCGGCGGTCGCTATCTCTATTACGCAGGTCGCGGCAAGAAGTTCTTCAACAACTGCTACCTCCTGAAAGCTGAGGAAGATAGCCGCGAAGACTGGGCCAACCTGTCATGGAAGGCTGAGTCCTGCCTGATGACTGGCGGCGGGATCGGCATCGACTACTCGATCTATCGCAAGAGCAACTCGGTTCTATCTGGCACCGGCGGCCTGGCCTCTGGGCCGATTCCGAAGATGCTGATGATTAACGAGATCGGCCGCAACGTGATGCAGGGCGGCTCTCGCCGATCTGCGATCTACGCTTCTCTCAACTGGAAGCATGGCGATGTTGACAAGTTCCTGACCGTCAAGAACTGGGACAAGATCGGAGTGCCGGGCACGAAGCTCACGCTCGCCGATCTCAAGCAGCTTGACTTCAACTGGCCAGCGCCGTTGGACATGACCAACATCAGTGTCAACTATGACACGGATTGGTATCTCCAATACTGCAAGACGAAAGACCCTGGCGAAGTCTTTATGAAGAACCTGTTGCAGGCCGTCTCCTCGGCCGAGCCAGGATTCTCATTCAACTTCTTCGAGCAAGAGGCGGACACACTCCGCAACGCTTGTACCGAAGTGGTTAGTGCCGACGACTCCGATGTCTGCAATCTCGGCAGCATTAACATGGGTCGCATCGCAACGATTGAAGAGTTCAAACAAGTCTGCGAACTGGCCACGAAGTTTCTAGTCTGCGGCACACTGCGGGCTGATCTGCCCTACGAGAAGGTCTATAAGGTGCGCGAGAAGAATCGCCGCCTGGGCCTCGGTCTGATGGGCATCCACGAATGGATGCTGCAACGTGGCTATCGCTACGAAGTCACGCCAGAGCTTCACGACTGGCTGCGGTTCTACCGGGGCATGACGAACAAGGTCTCAACCGAGTTCTCCGACAAGCTCTCGATTTCGCGGCCCATTGCCAAACGCGCGATCGCGCCTACAGGCACGATTGGCATCTTGGCGGGCACGAGCACTGGCATAGAACCGATCTTCGCGGTTGCGTACAAGCGCCGCTACCTGCGAGAGGGTACGAAGTGGCACTACCAATACGTGGTTGATTCGGCCGCCCAAGAGTTGATCCAACTCTACGGCCTCAATCCTGAGAAGGTGGAAAGCGCACTCGACCTGGCAGACGACTATGAGCGCCGAATGAAGGTCCAGGCCGACGTACAGGATTACGTTGACCAGGCCATTAGCTCGACGATCAACCTGCCGAAGTGGGGCAGCAAGCACAACAGCCCCGACACAGTGAAGGACTTCGCGATCACGCTTGCGAAGTATGCCCCGCGTCTTCGCGGCTTCACTTGCTATCCCGATGGTGCTCGCGGCGGACAGCCGTTGACATCGGTGAGCTACTCCGAAGCGGTCGAGAACCTTGGCAAAGAGTTCGAGGAAGCCGTGGAGACCCATGACATCTGCTCGCTAACCGGGCATGGAGGAGTGTGCGGAGTATGAGCATCGACCAAATGCTCAGGAATCTCTATCGGTTTGCGGCCATCAACTCAGACGATCTCTCCAACCAGAACGCGGCTCTGCTGCTCGACGGTAGTGAGATCGTGTCGATTGCCTGCAACAAGATTCCTGATGGCGTGGTCAAGACGCCAGAGCGTATCTCGCAGCGGCCCATGAAGTACGCCTTCATCGAGCACGCCGAGCGGGGCGCGATCTACGAAGCGGCCCGCAAGGGCCACAAGACTGAGGGCCTCAC
>Ga0105340_1000021_pt1 | contig 82172 bp, 113 predicted proteins | sample EasRivMeERMLT700_FD_89676 | JGI IMG/M metagenome (GOLD analysis project Ga0105340, IMG submission 89676) | Soil microbial communities from meander-bound floodplain in the East River, Colorado, USA - East River MetaG ERMLT700 | ecosystem: Environmental > Terrestrial > Soil > Floodplain | place...
CCGCCGTTCACCAGCCGGGTCGTCACCTCCCGGTCAAGCGCGGTCGGGTAAGAGGCGCTGTAGGCGGGAAGCTCAATACCCAGCACTTCGGCGTAGACCATGCGGAAAAGCCCCCAGCAGTCGGCCCCGGCCCGCGTGCGGCCCCCGTCTTCCCACGGGATGCCAATGTAGGGTTCGAAATCACGCGGGGTCACACGAAAATCCCCGGAAAACCCGCCGGGGCGAACAGGCCCGCCGGGATGGGCTCGTCTTCGGCGGCATCCAGCCCGATGTCGAATGTGATGATGTCGCTGTTGCGGGTGAACCCACGCAAATCCATCGTCGGGAAAGGTATCTGCACGGTGTCCACCGCGCTGGCCGCGACGATGACGAGGTCGCAGGTGCCGCGCTGTATCATGCTGGCCGTGAACGCCACCATGGCCCCGGTAACGTTCTCAACGACCAGTTGCATCCGGGGCGGGCGGTCGGCCATGTCGGTGGGCAGGCGCAGGCTCAAGGGGCGATAGGTGTAGGTCACGCCGCCGCTGATCGTGCCCCAGACCATCTCGGGATTGTTCGAAAGCACCACCGTGTCGTCGCCGCTCAACCGGATGATTTCGGTCGTGTCCGGGTGCTTCAGCGTGATGAGCATGATTGCCATCTCGTCGCTTTCCTGAAGCTGCATCTGCGCCCGGAAGTTCAGCGATATGGTCGTCTTGCTCATGTCTCAAAGATTTCCAGTTCCATGTTCACGGCCCACACGTCGCCGCCCATATGGAGGGGCTGCGGAGGTGCGCCGCCGGGCCTGAAGCGAGTGACAGGCATGGTGTCACCCGGCGTCGGCATGAACTCGGTGGCCGAGGGGGCTTTTTCCATCTGCACGCCACCGATGCGCAGCGTGATGTCCACCAGCAGGCCCACCACGGCCCGGACGCGGATGCGCGACTGCATGGCGGACAGGCCGGTTACCGTTGGCGTCCATGAATGCTGGTGTCGCTGGGTGACCAGCGCCTCGTTGGTCAGCTTCGGCAAAATGTCGAACAGGTTGCTGGCCGAAGGCGTACTGACCATGACCAATTGTATCATGGAAACATTGACCGTAGTTCCAGCAATAAGCCTGACGTAATTGCTATGCGTGAACCGTCCCGTGGAAGTTGGCGCGGAAGACACATAAGTAACATCGTGAATAAGCCCGCTGGTCGCGTAGCCGTTAAACCTCAAATCTATATAGGGGATGCCGCCTTCGGTGCTAAACCCTTCAACTTCTCTTGCAATACCGTTCTGCGTGGTTCCCCCGACCCAGCCGGTGGGCAGGGTTCCGGGGACACCGACTGCGGCCCCGACCTGAGTGCTGTTGGGGATGAGGTTGCGCCGCCAGCCGTAGCCGAAAATCGGGTCGGGAAAGTAGAAGGGCAATTTCCCGTCCAGCGTGTCGGTCTTCCAGAATTTGCGCAGCCGTTCCAACTGGGTCTTGGTCATGTGCATGACGCCCGTGACGGGGCGGGCCATGGCGGTCATGCGCGAGCGGATCAGCGCCGGGCCGACTTCCGCGTTGGTCGCCAGCCGGTTGTCGGCGAAGCTGTCCTGAAAGCCGTCCCGCGTGAACTGCTGGGGCAATGTGTCGGGCCAAGTCGCTGGCATTTTATCTCGGCCTCAATCTCTCGGTGACCGCGAACTTGGAACGTATCGCATTGTTCGACGCCGTGCCGCGCTGGTCGATCTGGGTAGCCACCAGCCGGTCAACCATCACGTCGATGGTCATGCCCTTGTTGTCCTTGGTCTGCTTGGTGGTGACCTTTGCGCCGGAATAGTTGTGGACGTTCACGAAGGCGTTGCCGCCCATCATGGCCTGTGCCGACGCCATCGATGGGAACACCGGCTCGCCCCGCCGCAGCACCGCCGGATACTCGTCGGCCCCGAACTTCTTGATGTTGCCGTTGTGCAGGCGCGGCGCGTTCTCAAAGGTCCGCATGAATGCACCCATGTCCCAGCCGCCCGGCTGCGGGTCGGCTTTCAGCCCTGCGGGTGTGTCGATGAACGGGTCTGATGCGCCCCAGACAAGCTTGCCCTTGGCGTCAACAAGCTCGCCATATTTATTGACCTTGTTGGAACCCTTGTAGCGGATGACGGTGCCATCATCGACATAGGCAGCGGCTGTTTCTACTTTTTTGCCGAATGATTTTATCGAACCGAGAAACTTGGAAATACCCTCCCCGGTTACGACGCTTGCTTTGAAGGAAGCCAGAAGCTCAGGCATCAGGCTATCTATCGCGGCACTCTTGTTCTTGTAGACCAGTTCACCTTTCTGCAAGACAGCGGGGTATTCGTCGCTCGCGAACAGGTTGGCATTGCCATCGTGGAACCGGGGCGCGGTCAGCCACGGTATCATGTTGGGGAAGCGCCGCGACGCGCCGCCCATGCCGACGATGCCGCCATTGTGGTACAGGCCGCCACCGCCAGACATGATGGCCGCATTTGCCTGCGGGCTGATGAGCGCACCCGCCGCGCTGTTGTAGCCGCCACCGCCACCAAACATCTTGGCTATGCTGCCAAAGAACCCGCCACCGCCGCCCGAGGGCGCAGCCGGGAACTGAGACAGCGCGCTCGCCGCCTTGGTTGCGACTGAACCCATCTCGCCGATGCCGCTGACAGCTTCCGTGGACGCCTTGGTGACGCTGGTCAGTGCGCTGGCCGACTTGGTGGCCGCGTCCGCAGCGGCCTTGGTGGATTTGGTCAGTTCATCGGCAACGTCCACGCCGCCACCACCGCCCATGCCGAACGCGCCACTCAATGGCACCGGGCGTGCATTTTCCAAACCCTGCCTGACACCAATGCGGGCCGGGCCGCGCCCGTACCATGGTTGCCAGCTTTTGTTTCTGGCAGCTTCGTTCAAACCGAATTCGATGTTCTGACGCCACGTCCTTGGGTCAGAAACGCTTAGCCCGGTTTCCCTTTCAAAGGCATCGCCGAGGCCGCCGCCCTTGAGAAGCTGCATGGCACCATAGGACGTTTCCTGCCGACCCTGTTTCTTGCCAACGAGCGACTGCCATATGCCCGGCTGCAACCCCTCATGCTTCATCAGTTTAACCGCAGTACCTACGTCTATGTTGCGAACTCTCGCCGCATTCTCGGCGAACGCTACCATCTCCTCATAAGGGGCCAGCCCCAAGACACTGCTACCCGATAAAGCACCGCCGCCATAACCACCGGGGGCATAGTTCGCCGGGTTCTTGCCAGCCGCCGCCGCCGTGAATGGGTTCAACCCGTCGATGACCGCCCCGACGACACCACCAGTGCCACCACCACCATTATTTGTGCCCAGTACATCGCCAACGACATCGCCGACCACCCCGGCCAAGCCGCCGCCTTGACCTGCCGCGCCGCCTGTTCCGGGAACGCCGAATATGGCGTCCAAAATCTGGTTGATCAGCTTGTCGATGATCTTGTCCAGCGTGCGCTGGGCCGCGCCGACGATGGCCTTGATAAGGGCCTCGCCCATGTCGTCGCCACCCTCAATGAGGGCGTCCGACATGCTGTGCATAAAGTCGCTGGCGGTGGCGCGGCCCATGTCGCGCCATTCCTGCGCGTCTGCCGCTGCCCGTTCCTGTCGGCTCGTCTCGCGCATGTAATCCGCTTCGGGGCCGGTCGTGCTGAGGCCCGTGCCCCGGAGCTTTTGCGCGATGCTCTTCTCTTCGGCGCTCAGCCCAATAAGCGAGCGCTCAAAGATCAGGTCTTGAACCAGCTTCTTCTGGTTCAGCATGTCCACCTGCTCGCCATAAGCGGCAGTTGTTTCCTTGATCAGGTCAAGCACCGCCTGATCCATTTCGATGCCATGCTCAAGGGCATACATCTTGTATTCGTACGTGCGCTGGTACTCTTCGCGCAACGCGGCCTGCTCGCCCGCCGTCTTGCCGATCAGCGCCATTTCCAGTTCTTGCTTAGCCAGCAGGTCGTCCATCGCCTGTGTCCGTGTCCGGGTGGCGTCGGCGTGTTCCTGCTGTATCTTCAGCGCTTCATCTTCACCTGCGATGGCGATTTCCCGGTCACGCTGGGCACCCTTGACGATATTCGCCGCCGCCGCTTCGGCCTTGGCCGCCGCGATGCGCTCGGCGTCGGTGCGCGCCGCCGTCTGTTGTCGCCGGGCAGCGATGCGTGCGTCCTCGCGCTCGCGCTCGCGTTCGACACTCTCGTTGTACCCCCGGACACCGCTGTCTGATGTCGCCTCGCTGCGCCTGAAATTTTCGTTTAGTTCTCTTGCCCGTCTCTGGACGGTTTCAATCTGGTTCAGTGCATCCAGAACTTTGAAAAGTTCTTGGGCGAGTACAATTGCATCTCGGGCCTGTTCTTCAAGACCATTATCCCTACCTATCTGTAAGAACTGAGCTATAATTTCTTGCAATACAGTGACTGACAGGTTTTTATCGGTGAACCCGACCATCAATCTATTAATGGGGTCTTGGAACGCTGCAAATTTACCCTCAATAGTACTGGCTTCCGCAGCCAGCGTCTTTATACCCTCAGCAAGGTTCATAAAAGCATTGGGGTCAGTGGCCAATGCCAAATTGGCTTCGGCCAAGCGGTCAACTTCAGCGTTGAATTTCTCAAGATCGGGCGTGCCCGCAGCCACCCCAGCGATAAATTCAGCAACAGCATCCTTGTAAAGTTCATAGCCACTAGATTTAGCTTCTTGCTCAAATGTCCGCATATTGCCGCCGCCACCCATCAGTATGGTGGACAATATGCCGCCTTGGCCGCTCAAAGCGTCCGTCATGATCTTCAGTTGGTCTTTGGCCTGTTTCTCCAATTGTGACTTGTCGGCACTGAACATGCTGAGCGCAAAACCCATACCCCCAGTCGTGATGAGATCGCTCGCGCTCTTCGCCACGTCGCCATACACGTCATCAAGCAGCTTCATCGTGTCCGAATGCTGCTTCATCGCGTCGTCTAGCGACTTGACTTCCTCCTTGCCCTTGGTGGCCCACTGGATGAACGCCGCGCCGATGCCGATCACCACGATGGGCAACATGCTGGAAAGCGAGAACATGCTCTTGAGCGCGCCAACGAGGCCCATGACGCCTTCTTTGGCACCGCCCATCATCTGCATACCGGCGGCAAGCTGCGTGCCTTGCTGCAAGGCGATCATCGCCGGGTTCATGCCCATGGCAGTCGTCACCGCGATGTCCTGAAACTGGTACATCAGGTTCGTCTGCATCATGCCGCGACCGGTAGCACCACCGCCCGCCCCACCCGCACGATTGTCGTTCACGCCCTGCTTGCCGCTCTGGCTTGCCAGCTTCTGCTGTTGTTCCTGCAAACGCTGGAAGGCGATGGTTTCCCGGTTGAGCGCGGCGGTCATCTCGTCCGTGCTGATGGCCCCCAGCGTCTGGGCCATGCGGATTTCAGTCAGGGTCCTTTCATATTGCGCGCTGGCGGCTTGCAGCGGGGCGTACTTGTTCCTGAGCGCGTCGATGCCCGCCGACATCTTGTTGAAATCAAGCACGTCATTGGAAGGCGCGCGGGTCTTGATGTTCAGCGCCTGCTCAAGGCGCTTGCCGAAGCTCTCTGCCTGCGCGGCGGTCGCGCCGAGTTGCGCGGCGGTGGTCGTGGACAGCTTGGTGACGGAAGCGCCCGCCGCCGCCGTCTGCGTGGCGGTGGTCTGCGCAAGACTGACGACAGCAGCTTCGGTCTTCCCGGTCTGAACGGCCAGATTGGCAAGGTCCGGGACAGCTTCCTTGACGCCAGTCGTGGTGACGACAATACCAAGCTCGGCGGTGGACATCAGTCGTCACCCCGCTTGTGTCGTGGCAGGTTGTCGTTGTTGAAGATGCTGTCGAAAAGCTCTGCTGTCAGGGGCCGTGGCGACAGGGTTTCACCGGGAATGGCCGCTTCCGGCACCTTCTCCGCTTCGTCCTTGTCGTGAAGCGCTTGCAGGTAGGCGATGTCCATTTCCAGAAGCACTCGCAATTCCCACTGGGCCAGCGTCCTGCGTGTCAGCCTGCACCACGCTTCAATTTCCCGGTATTCCAGACTGAGCGGCCCGCTGTAACCGGGCCGCCTTGTCCAGCACAATTCCCGGAAATAGCCGAACAGGTACTCGGCCACATCCGGGAAGACAGGCTTACGCCCCTTGACCCACTCTTTGATCGCTACTCCACACTTGTGTTCGATGACGTGAAAAAAGCCGACCGTCGCCCTGCCCGCTCGGCCACCTGATCACGGATGAACGGGAAGCGGACGTAGATCGCATAGGCGTTCTCTTCGGTGCATTCCAGAAGCACGCCGTCCACCTTGAACGGCGACCATGAAATCGTGGATGACGCCAAGCCCCTCGTCTGCCGGTCGTACAGTTCCTGTGCCGTGAGCGGGGTCGGATCGTCGCTGGCCATGCGCTCGCTCGCCAGCTTTTCGATGGCCTTGCGCTGGCGCGTGCTGTCAGGCCCCGCCACCTTGATCGTGAAGCCGATCTTCTTCCCGTTGGGGTCTTTCACATCGACATCCAGCCCGGCTTCCTGCGCGGCCTGCATGGCGTCGAACCGCGACAGGTCGAACAGTTCCATCGCGGCTTCCGTCTTCGTTGCATCGTTCAAGTCTGTCACTCCCGGTTTGCGCCTGCGTGTCATTCGGCAGGCGGTGGTTCAGGCACAGGCTCTGCCGGGGGCTCGGGCTCCGGTATCTCTTCCACCGTGGCCCCTTCCGGCACCTCGTCGCCTTCCTGAAGCTCCACCTTACGACCATCTGGCATCGTCGCCATCAACAATGTGCCCTGCGTCGCCGCCGTGTTGACGATATTGGAATTGATTTCGATGGTGGCGTTCAGGGTCTGCACCGTGTTCGCGCCGCCGCCCGCAGCCTGACTTTGCATCGCCAGACCGTAGAACAGGCGCGTGCTGTTGAGCGCGCCGCCGCCCGTGCCCTTGTCGTTCAATTCGACCTTGAAGGCATAGTTCTGCACGGCTTGGGACGCGGCCAATATCTTGATCTGGCCGGGGTCGAGCGCATCCACGGCGAACACGTTCGCCATGGTGCCAGCATTGTCCGTGCCCTTCTGCTTCGTCGTGCGGCTCTGGCCGATGACATCGGTGCTGATCAGTTGGGCAGTGTCGCCGTAGCTGCCCATCTGCGTCCACTTCTTGACTTCGACCCACGTCACGCTGCCGTAATCGCCAGCCACGGCGTCCTGCGCAAGCTCTGTGAAGGGCAGGTTGCTGACATAGAACTTGCAACCGGCGACCGGGTACAGCGGCATAGCGGACCTCCGTTATGTCGCGACGGTAGCGACAATATTCGAGTTGATTTCCACGGTCATGTTCAGGGTCTGCACGGTATTAGCGCCGCCACCGGCTTCCTGAGACTGCATACACAGCCCATAGAACAATCGCGTACTGTTGAGCGTGGCGATCTTGTCGTTCAGTTCGACCTTGAAGGCATAATTCTGCACCGATTGTGCCGCCGCGATAGATTTCAACTGACCGGGGTCAGTGTTTGCTAGGGCGAAGACATTTGCCATCGTCCCGGCATTCTTGGTGCCCTTCTGCTTTTTGGTGCGACCCTCGCCGATCAGGTCGGTGGTGATCAACTGGGCCGTGTCGCCGTAGCTGCCCATCTGCGTCCACGACTTCATTTCTATCCACGCGACACCGGAATAGTCGCCGACCACGGCATCAACCGCAAGCTCAGTGAACGGGTTGGTGCTTATCCAGAACCTGCACCCTGCGACGGGGTAAAGCGGCATTGTTGCGCCCTCCGATCAGACCGCCGCAATGGCGACGATGTTGGAATTGATTTCGATGGTGACGTTCAGGGTCTGCACGGTATTAGCGCCGCCACCGGCTTCCTGCGCAGACATGACGAGCCCGTAGAATTCCCGCAGGCTGTTGTTCACCTGCGCGCCGACCTTGTCGTTCAGTTCGACCTTGAAGGCATAATTTGAAATCGACCCCGCTGCCGTGATCGATTTCAACTGGCCGGTGTCGGTGTTCGCCAAGGCGAAGACATTGGCCATGGTGCCAGCGTTCTTCGTCCCTTTCTGTTTCTTGGTGCGCCCCTCACCGATGAGGTCGGTGGTGATTAGCTGGGCAGTGTCGCCATACGACCCCATCTGTGTCCAGCTTTTCATTTCCAGCCAGACCACGGCTGAAAAGTCAGCGGCAACAGCATCCACCGCCAACTCAACAAACGGGTTGGTGCTGATATAGAATTTGCAACCTGCGACCGGGTATAGAGGCATCTGAGGCTCCTTTCACTATACCGATATAGTTTCGAACGGTACAGTAACCGGGGTTCGCCACCGGTCGCCGTCCACATAACCCCCGGCTACTCTTGGTCGTGCTGTGATACGCACGCGGGTGCTGCCGGAAGTCAGCACCTTTGCTTGGAAATGCGACGCTATGGTTCCACCCATCTCTTGGGGGTACATCTCACCGACATTCAGCGGGCACATGACGGCCAAGCTGAAAATGCCCATGTGCCGGTTCTGCTCGGTCGCGGTGATGGTAACCGTTTCGGGCGTTCCGGGGGAGAAGCCGACGACGATATATTCGTCGTCCTTGTACTCCCCGTTCTTCGGGTACTGGACGTTCGACCAGACGACGCGGCGACCGCCGGGCAGCGTGTTCAGGTGCCCTACCAGCGCTTCCAGTATCCGCCCCTCTATGGTCACCGCCACCATCAGGCCAACCTCTCGGCGAGCCGCTTTTGATTGCTGGCCACGATGGCAGGCCACTGCTGAACCGCGTGGTCTACGAAGTGCCGACCCGGCTGGTTGTAGCTTCGACCGAGGCTGTCGGTGCCCGTGAAGCCGTAGTTCTGACGCGCGGCATAGGCCGCGATGAAGCCGAAGCTGATGGGCGTGCCCATCTCCCACCCGGCGATCAGCGCCTCGATTGCCGCTGCGTTGCCCACCTGCGGACCTGTCGTCTTGCCATCGGCCTTTGGGTCAATCGGTGGCACCGAGGCCCCGGCCACGCCGACCAGCGAATTCTGCAAGAAGCTGGTGTCCACAGGCATGTTGCCGCCCGCCGATACCGGCACCTTCATCAGGCGCACGACTTCCTGCACGCTCTCTTTGATGATGGCTTCGATGAAAATAGGCGTGTCCGCTGCCCATTTCGCAATCTGTGCCGTGAAAGTGGTCGTCGCCATTACAGCATGACCTCCTTCTTGGCCTTGGCGTAGCGCACCGCTGCCGTCATGTAATCGATCTTGTACTCGGCATGGCAGCGGCAGTTGATAACGTCTTCCGGGAACGCGCCATGCGCACGGTCGCCGGGGTGCATCATCTTCGCCCCCGTCTCGGGCGAGATGAACGGCTGCTGGTAGGCCACCTTCTTGCCGTGCAGGATGTAATGGCTGCGCCGCTCGCGCCCGTCGCGGTTGGTGCGCCAGATTTTCATCACGTCTTGTTCCCGCACCTTGCCGGTTTCGATCATCTGCCGGATGCTCTCGGCTTGGCCAGCGTGCAGGGAAAGGATCGTCTCGGTGCGTGCAATATTCTCGCCCCGAAGCTGCAAGAGGCTGTCGGAATAGCGACCCACCATCTTGGTCACGTCTTCGGCCTTCAGCGCTGTGCCGCTGGCAAGCGCCCGCAGCACCTTGGGGTCGAAGCGGGCGTCACGGCGCTCTCGCGTGAGATAGTTGCGCAAGAGCGCCGGGTCGCCCGAGAGAAGTTCCAGCTTGGCGTTCATGACGTATTTCGCCATGGCGGGTGTCAACCCTACTAGGCCACCTTCTCGCCTTCCCGTGCGGGCGCTGACGCGCCCCACGATGTCCAGCGCCGTGGTGCGGGGGCCTTGCCCAAGCGAAATACCGATTGAAAGGGTTTCGCGCACGGCCTTGCGTGCGGTGTTGCTGAGATTGACGACCAGCTTGCTGCTTTCCACCCGCAGCCATTCCTCAGCCGGGGGCGAGCGCACGTTGAAGCGGAAGACGATGCGGGCACGTGCCGCCTCAGAGGTCAGCACGGCAGCGTACTTGTAGACATCGGCCACGGCGTCGGCGACCCCGGAAAAGACCACCGGGTCAAGGTTGAGCATCGACAGCGCATGTTCAATGTTGCCGGTCGCGATGGCCTCTTCCAACGTCTTGACCACCGTCTCGTCGGTGATGTCGTCAATGGCGTCAAGGAACGCCTGCCGCACCTGCGGCTCCATCTGGTCGATTAGTTCTTGCAGGGAACTGGGCAGCGCCATTACGACCCCACCACCAGCTTGTAGACGATGATGACGCCTGCTTCCGGCACCCGCGTCGCGCGCTTGATGACCGTGGGCTCGCCGTCGATGAACAACCTGTCGCTCACATGCGGGATGATGCCCGCCGGTAGGGACAAGGCCGGGATGATCACCTGTCTGTCGGTCGCCAGCACGGTCGTGCCATCGACCAGCCTGCGGTCAATCGGCGTGACCGTTCCGATGACCGAGGTCGTATTGATGGTGGGTGTATCGCCGGGGTCCCACGGAATGCTGACTGTCCGCGTTTGCTGTTCCAGAACGAGCGCGCCCTGCTGAAACTCATCGATAATGCCATGAGCGATATTGGCCATGTCTTGATAGAAAGCGCCGCTCATGCGCGTTTCAGCCACTTGGTCATGCTGCGGCCCTGCGCGGCTCCACTGCCGCCCAGCAGGCACGCCAGCATATTGTCCACAACGGTCAGGGTCGGCACCTGACTGGCCACCACGTCGCCACCCTTGCCCGTGGCATAGGTGACCGATACAGCCCCACTGACGCTGACCGAGGTCTTGACCTGCCCGGCTACGACATCCGGCGAAAGCGAGTTGGGCGCGCTCAGTTCGCGCAGCGCGCCCTCATAAGTGGCCCGCTCGATTTCCGCCGGTATCTCGTCGGGGGGTATCGTCTGGCCCTTACAGTCAACGGCCCCTGTACGGGGCCAGCCAAGTTCCTGTGCGCGGCCATCGGTGGGCACGCCGGGATAGCGTGCCCCATAGGTGTTGTCCAACCACAGCGTGGCCCGCTCAAGCGCCGGGTCTACCTCGCCCGCACTGGGCATGTACCCCATGCGGATGCAGTAGGCTTCGAAGTCGGCTTCAGTGCCGTAGTGGGCCATGACACCTTACTTTTTCGCGTTGCTCGGCGGGGCCGCTGCCGTGGTCTTGGGCACCTTCTTCTCGGTGCTGGCGCTCTTCGCGTTCCCCCGGACACCGGCCCCGTCGCCCGCTTCCGGGGGATCGTCATCGTCGTCTTCGAAGGCATCCCAAGGAAGCTGCTCTTCCTCAGCCGCTTCGACTTCGGCCTTGGTCGGGCCTTCGCCTTCCACACTGGTTTTCTTCACCAGCTTTTCGGAAGCCGTGCCCTTGGTCGGGATGCGGTCGCGCAGGCGCTCAAGTGTCGATTTCGGCTTGCCCTGCGGGTCTTCAACGTGCCTGCGGCCAACGAGGTCGCGCACGTGGTCAAGGCGCAGCGGCAGGTCTACCGGGTCGCCTTCCTTGGTGTTCTCGGCAAGACCGGCGACGACCTTCTCGCCAATCTTCTTGACGCCTTCGATCATCTGTTCGCGGATGGCGACGACATCCTCTTCCGCCTCTTCGCGGAAGTCGTCCACCATGCGGAAAGAGGTCTGGTGCATCTTGTTCCACGCATCGAACCGCTTCGCCTCAAGCTCAAGCTCGGGAAGCTGCGACACGCGGGCACGGCTAAAAGCTGACAGGCCCATGGCTGGGTTTCCTTTCCTGTTATTGAGCAGGGGGAACCGGTGGGAGTGATCCCGGTTCCCCCCATCGCTTACGGGTCAACGACGAGGAAGATTGCCGCGAGCGAAACCTTACGCCAGCTTGTGCTTGAACTGGACGATACGGATGTTCTTGTTCTCGTACCGGCGGTTCCAGTTCGTGCCGACCGTTAGCTCAACGTTGGTCGGTGCGACACCCGTCGCCGTGCCGACCCACGCGACGCCGCGCGGGTGCATGACGAAGTGCCGACGATTGATCAGGATGTCCTCGCCAGCGAGGCTATCGCGATCAGTCTCGGTCGGGGTCGGTGCGCCGCCGTCCGCGTAGCCGATAGCGCCAGCGCCGAACAGGTAGCTGGTGTACACGCCGGTCGCAACCGGCATCCCATCGTCCACGATCACCCGCTTGCCCATGTAATAGGGCAGGGTCGGGTTGCCGTCGCGGTCTTCCTTGAAGTCGATGAGGCCCTGCTTGACCAGCACGGCCACCGTGGCCGAGTGCATGGCGAAAGCGGTCAACTGGGCAGCGGCGTCGCCCAGCTTGTAGATGGCGTCCACCACGCTGTCGCCACCGATGACGGCGGCTGCGCCCGCGCCTGCGGAGATGTCGTGGATGTTGCCCGACATGCTGGCGGCCTTGAAGATGCCTTCCAGAATGGACAGCACCATCGCCTGCCAGCGGCGTGACCAGTATGCGCCAACCAGCCCGGCGATTTCCCGCATCGGGTCATCGCCCGAAAGGGCTTCGGCGAGGTCGTTGACACCCCACGCCTTGCCGCGAGCGTGCAGCACGGCGATGTCCTGCGCCGAGGTGATCTTATCGACGCCCAGCGGCACGACATCGGACAAAATCTCTTCGACGCCGGTCAGGTCCTTCCAGAACGGCATGGCGAGCGTGGTGCCGCCTTTCATGCCGAACACGTTCAGTTCGCCGACCGTCTGGATAATGCCGCTCTCGTAGAAAGCGGACAAGGCGGTCGTGCGTTCAACCACGTAGGGGTTGAAGATTGCGGGGACGATGACATCAGCAATTTTTGTAGCGGCCATAGGTGCAGTCCTCCTCAGTTGGCCATGGGGTTAAGCATGAACCAACCGAAGTCATTGACCGTCCGGCTGGGGGGGACACTTCGTTCTGCCATTAGCCGAGAACGAATGTACCTATGTTTATTGGTCGCCCGCCATTAGCCGAGGCAACCCTTACGCAGCAAGAATTCTATCGATTTCCGACTGCGTGCGCCCCGCTGCTTTCATGAAGCGGCGGGCCTTGTCCTTATCGGATTTGATAATGCGGCCCTGTTCCGTCATGTTGAAGGCTTCCTTCGACCACGGATTTATTTCAGAACCCCGACCGTTGCCAGACCCATGGCTTCCTGAGCCTTTGGCTGGCATGACGAACGGTTTACCATCGTCCGACTTAGACCAATTTTCCACGAATTTGTCGATATCTACTTCACCGAGGTCGGTGTCAACGACTGCGTGGCGCTTGCCATCGTCGCCCTTGCGCACCTTCACGGAACTGCGGAGCAGGGCGCGGGTCGCGCCCATGAATTCCTTGGCGATGCCGCTCTTGACCAAAGCTTCGGTCAGGCCGCCGTCCACAAGCGTCGCGTGGATAAGATCGTCGCGTTCCTTGATTTCCTCTTCCTTGGCCCGCAGGTCGGCCAGCCGCTTGGCCTCAGCGTCGCGCAGGCGCTGCTCGTAGCGCTCGCGTTCCTTCTGAAGCTTCTGCTCGGTGTCCTTGTCGCGATTGGGGTCGTTCTTCAGCGTCTCAAGCTCGGCGGTGATGTCCGCATAGCGCGCCGGGTCGAAGTCGTCGGGCAGACCTGCGGTCTTGGCTTCCAGATTGGTGACCCTGTCCTGAAGGGTCTTCTTTTCCCGCTTGAGCGTAGCCAAAGCCGTGGTCAGTGAATGCAGGGAGGTGTGGGCGGTGAGGGTGTTGTCCAGATCAAGATAGAACTTGCCGTCCTTCTCGACATACTCACCGGCCAAAGCCGCAGGAATATCTTCGGCTTTCTCAATGACCGCACGCAGTGCCACGCTATCAATTCTCCCTAAGTCGTGGGCTCGTCGTCGCCTTCCACAGGCTCGTCGTCACCCTCTACAGGCTCGTCGTCGCCTTCCACCGGCTCGTCGTCGCCCTCTTCGGGCTCGGGCTCAGGCTTGCGCTTGGGTTCCTTCACCTCATCATCGTCGTCGCGAACACCGGGACGGCCCATGAGAAATTCCCCTTCAAATGCACCTGATTGGAAGCGTGCGAAACATACGCTTCAAGCCCTTGCTTTGGCTAGGGCTTTTTTTGCTTCTTCAAGTGGGGGTTCTCTTCGCCCTGATAGGCCAGCTTGTTGGGGTCGCCTTCGGGGTCGTCATTGACCAGTTGCTCGCCCGGATTGAGCGGCACAATGCCGTCAAGTGTCCAGTCGCCGAACCGCTCGGAACCGGGGTAAGGCTCAGGTGCGGGCGGCAGGTCGGTGAAGAACTGTCTTTGGGTCGATACGGGTTTCTTGGCCATGCTGTTCCTTTCATTCGGGGTTGGGTTGACCCCTAGATATACGATCCTTTATGCATTTCCGCCAGCATTGCTCACGATTTCCACGTCGATGACATCGATCTTGCTGTACCCGCCGACCTCCATGTTCTCGGTGGTGCTGATGTATTTGAAGCGCGTGCCGCGCGCGGCAATCACCTCCGCTTCATCGGCCATCGCCGACGAGACGGTGCTGCGTCGGCTGATGAACGCCGCCTTGGTGCCCGCAGGCACGCGCACGCGGAACAGCACCTTGTTGCCGGTGATCGTTGACCGACCGGCAAAGGTATTCAGCGAGACGTTGGGGTTGTGTGACATGCTGGCATAGCCCATGTCGGGGAATTCCAGCGGGGGCGGGATGTTGTTCAGGTCACCGGTCGAACTGATGCCACGCCACATGATGGCGTCTTCCTTGGTCTTGTTCATGATGCTGTCCAGCGTCATGACGTGCTTCTTGCTGATCGGCCCCAAGGCATCGAAACCCTGCTTGCGCAGCGTCCTGTTCATCTCCCCGTAGCCGCTGGCCGTGTAATACTGCACCGCCTGCGTGCTGACGCCATTGAACGGGAGGTTCACGGCCTTCCGGGTTTCTTCCATGATGATCGATTTGTTCGACGCCTTCAGGTCGGTTATGCCTGCCGCCTTGCCCCAGCGGGTCGTGTTGTCCTTCCATGGCGCAGGCTTCACTAGCTGCTCGTAATGCACCTTGTACTTGCTGGCCTTGGCCGCCTGTTCCGCCGCTGCCTTCGTCTGCGCTTCCGCCGCCTGCGTCTGAGCGAACTTGGCCTTTTGGGCCTCAACCGCCGCCTTTTGCTCGGGCGAAACGAACTTGACGTGCCCGTCATCGACCATCTGCTGAAGAGCAGCTTTCTGCTGGTCTTTGGTCAGCGTGGTCGATTGGAAATATTTCTCGATGGTCTTGGTCTTGCTGCCCCCGGTCGTCTTTTCGATATTGTAGAATTTCTTGTATTCGTTCGTGCCGTCCTTGTAGGGGTTGCTCGGCTTGGTGACCGTCACGTCCCACTTGGCATAGTCCGCTTCCGGGATGTCCGCGAGCTTGGTGATGACCTTGGGCACGTTGGTCACCATCTGCGGGGCGGTGGAAGAGCCCATCTTGACGATGTGCAGGGCACCCCCGGCAACGGCTGTGTCTATAAAATCGTCTATGTCCTTGTCGGTCGGATTGTGAAGCTGCTTCTTCAACATCGCCTTGTACTCAGCGACGTTGTACTGATCCGCATATGTCCCCGGCCCGGTCTTGATGACGGCATCGTCGGCCAGACCGCCGGGGGTCTTCTTCATGGCAACCGCAGAAGGTCCGGGCGGCACCTTGCCGGGTTTGCTGGTGATCGCGCCTGACGAAAGGAAACCTTCCAAAGCGGTATCGGGGTCACCGTGCCCGGCACCCGACCACATCTTTTTCCACTCGGTCACCGTGTATTTGTTGCCGAGGCTGGTCGTCAGGATGTCGTCATCGGCGAGCTTCGCCACGGTGGGGTTCTGCGGGGCGGCAGGCGCAGGTGCTGGCTCTGGGGGCTTGGGTGCAGGGGCCGGTGCTGGCGCGGGCTCTGCGGGCTTCGGGGCAGGCGCTGGCGCAGGCTCTGCGGGCTTCGGTGCGGGGGCCGGTGCTGGCTTGGGCGCAGGGGCCGGTGTGGCGGGCGCGATCTTGATCGCGCCACTCGTCACATACTTGTCCAAGGCGGCGTCAGCGTTATCCGACCCGCCCCAGTAATTCTTCTTCCATTCGGCCACCGTGGATTTTTCACCCGTGCTGTCGATTGTCACGATGTCGTCGTTCTTGAATTTCGACACCGGCTTCTGGCCTGCGATTGGCGCAGGCTCGGGGGCAGGTTTCGGGGCTGGCTGTGCAACCTTCGCGGGCGGTGCCGCCTTCGGCACGAACTGCAACAGATCGTCGTCTATCTGCTCATTCAAAATCTGGTCGGCGTCGGCGTCGTCTATGCCCTCTTTGATCTTGTAGTCGGCGACCGTGTACTTGTTGCCAAGCCACGTCTCCACCACGTCATCGTCCTTGAATTTGATCGCGGATTTCGCGGGCGTATCGGGGGCTGGCCCGGTGGGCTTCGCCTTCACCGTCCATGCGCCCGTGGCGATCTTCTCATCGAAGGCATTCACCGAGGCCATATCGCCTTTCTTGAGGTCACCGGCCTTGTACTCGGTGCCGAACGGCGAAACGACGATGTCGTTATCGTCCAGATCGGCGAGGCCCTTCTTCGTCGTCGCCGAGGCCGCCGCAGGCTCGCCCAGCCCCGTCTGCATCTTCGCGGTCGTCAGGCCCATCTGCTTGGCCGTCGCTTCGAAGTCGTCGTGGTTCTGCCCCGGCTGGAACGGGTTCTTGGTGATGACCCCCAGCTTCTGGTCGTTCGACTGCATGTGCGCGGCGAGCGTGCCGGGGGTCAGCGTGCCTGCCTTCATGGCGGCCAGATCGGCGGGGTGGTGGACGGTGATGAACCCCTTCTTGATGTCGTACATGATATGCTCTTGGCCCTTGGCCTTGCCGCCCACGGCGGCATGGAACTGGCCAACGGTCATGCCGTCCTTGTACTGCGCGAAATCGGCGTTCGCCTTGGTGCCCGGCTTCTTCGGGTTGTGCGGCACCTGCATCGTGATGATGTCGTTCTCTTTGATGCCCTTGATCTTGCTGGTGATCAGATAATCCGACTTCTTCAGCAGGCTCGGCTCAGCCGACGAGCCGAACTGCTGGCCCGTGGGTGATGTCAGGAAGTTCTTCGGCGCTGGCGCTGCGGGGGCAGGCGCGGGCGCTGGCGCGGGTTGACCCGGAACCTGCGGTTTGGGTGCTTCCGCCCCCGGAAGCGCGTCAGCGGGCTTGGCAAGCTGTGTGACGGCAGGCATCGGCGGCTTGCCGAGGCCCGCGCCGGGTCGTTGCGCAAGCTGCACCGGGTCATGGACGGTGATGAAACCCTTCTTGAGGTCGTAGGCCAGATGCTCGGGGGCTTTCGCCTTGCCCGCGCCACCCGTGGCGATGGCGGTCTTGAACTCGCCGACCGTCATGCCGTTCTTGTACATGGCGAAATCGGTCGCCGCCCCCGTTCCCGCCTTCTTCGGGTTCTCGGTGACGTGCAGCTTGATGATGTCGTCGTCCTTGATGCCCTTGGTCTTGCCCGGCCCGTAAGTCTCGGCCTTGAACGCCTCGCTGCCGGGCCGGTTTATGAACTGCCCGGTCTGCTGGTCACGCTTGTGCTTCGCCTCGTCCCACTTGAACTTGGCGAGGCCCGCGCTCTTGGAAATCTTGCCCTTGGCCTTCGGCATCAGGCTCTTGGACAGGCGTGCCATCAGACAAAAGCTTCCGGCAGTTCGAAGCCCAGCCACTTGGCGACATCGTCGTCGGTTATCTCATAGTGCCCTTCCTGCAATTGCGTGCCTGCGGGCAGCATGGCCATCAACTCCTCACGCATCATCATGTCGTGGCCCAGCATCTCGGGCGAATGGATCAGCACGGGGTAAACCTCCTCCCGCACATCGGTGACGTGAACCAGTGTCGTCATAGGTAGCCTGCCTTTCGGTAATAATTCTCCATCCAGTCGCTCAGCCCCTCTTCACGCATCAGCTTGCCCAGCGTTGACTTGGCGTCACTGACCCACCTGCGCCCCCCGGTCATCGTCATTTCAGTGGCAGAGGCCCACAACTCGGTGTCCGTATCGACAAAATATTGCGCCCACCTCTCTTCATGCGTCTTGTTGGGAATAGCCAAATATTTCTGGCGTATCTTCCTGCCCATGGCCACGAATTCGGGGTGCGCCCCACCACGCCCAGAACCGGTCAGGCGCTCCGCATAATCTAGCTGGTGGCCCATTTCATGGGCGATGATCGTGGTGTGGTGCTGTTCCGTGTCCTCCGCTGACCAATTCATCAACTTGTGTGTCTTCTCAGCCTTCTTGCTCTTGTCCTCAAAGAAGCTGACGCGCTTGGTGAACGGGGAATAGAACGCCTCAGCACCTTTCGCCTTGATGAAACCCTTCACCGAGGAAAATTTCCCGTACACCTGCGGCTTGCCGATGGCCAAGGCCGCATTGACGAACTTGGTTGGCAGCTTGTTCATGCGCTCAACGAATTTCGCCTTGTATTTCGCACTGACCGCGCCGTCCGACCATGAGACATCCGCTTCGGTGAGCTTGACCTTGGGTGGTGGCTTCGGCTTCGTCTTCCATGCACCGGAAGCTATTCTGGCATTCACGGCAGCGATGGCGTCAGGGTCGGTGAGCTTTTTGAAATAACCCGCATTCATTTCGGAACTGGGGCCTATGGCGATGATGTCATCGTCATCCAGATCAGCGAGGGTCTTCACCTTCGGTGTCGTGGCGGCAGGGGCCGACGCGGGGGCGGGGGCGGGCGGGGATGGCTTGGGCACTGCAAGCGGCGGCTTCGGCCCGCCCGGCGTCACGTCGATGATCTTGACCGGAACCCGGATGCCGCTGGCCAGCCCCGTCCAGATGCGGCTTTGCCCAGCCATCAGGCGCAGCGTGTTGCCGCTCTTCAGGACGATGGGGGGCGTGGTGACGCCATTGTAGAAGCGATCCCTGATCGCCTTGGGGTCACGCCTGAGATGCAGCTTCTGATACACCTCGTCGTAGGTCATCAGCTTCTTGGTGTTGACGCTGGTGTACTGAAGGCCGTCATACTCGTCGTTCGTCAGGTAGGTCAGCGGCGCTTCCTTGTAGCGCTGGTTGAAATCGGCTTGGTCTTTGATCGTGTTGCCACCCTTGCTCTGAACCCACGCATGGCCGCCATACGTGTGGTATTCCTTCTTGAATTCCCACTCTAGGCCCTTGTCGCCTTCATCGACCATTCGGTTCGCAGGCATGTCCACCAGTTCGTCGGCCTTGTAGCGGTGGTTGTTGGGCATCGGCTTCGGCAGGCCCTCGCCCGGCACGACTTCAGCCTTGGGCGCTGCGGGCTCAGGCGGGGCCGCTGGCGCGGGTTTGGGTGCTGGGGGTGCCACCGGCTCGGGTTTGGGCACAACAGGCGCTGGCGGCTCTGCCTTGGGCGCTGGCGGGGCCGCTGGCTCGGCATCCGGCTTCAGATGCGCGTTGGCAATGTCCTTGTCGCGCTGCTTGTTCAGGAACTGGCCCAGCTTGCCCTTGGGGGCCAGCACCACGGCCTCGCTCTCCCAGCCGTGGTCGAGCGGCGTGCCACCCTCGCGCACGGCGGTGTAGTAGCGCGCCACCGAGGTGTCGCCTTCGAAATCCCCGGCATGGCCGGTTATCCGAACCTTGAGCCCGGTTTCCTCGTAGGCTTCCTTGATCGCGTTGGCCTGCAAGCTCAGGCCCTTTTCCTGTGAACCCTTCGGGAACGTGTGCTTGTAGCCGCCATACGCGCCCTTCGGCTTGGCCAGCCAGACGCGGCCATCGGGCTCAACGATCAACACGCCGCTGCCCGGCTTCTTGCCCTTGGTGACCAGCGGCGGTTCGACCAGACCGGGCATCTGGCCTTCGACATCCGCCCACTTGTCATCGGCAGGCGGCTTCCATGGCTTCAGCGGCACGCCGTTCAGTTCAGGGTCGGTGATCGTGCCGCCCTTGGTATAGGTCACCACCTCGTCGGAAACGACAGGCTTGGCTGGCGCTGCTGGCGCTTCCGGGGGCTTCGCGGGTGGGGGTGGTTCCACCTCCACGGGCTTAGGAAGTGGAGGCGGTTCGACATCCACCTGCTTAGGGGGTGGAGGTGGCGGGGCCACCTCGTCCTTGATTGCTTTCAGTCGCCCGGTAGCGCCAGCAGGGTTGATTTCCGACACCGAGGAAGTCGTCGCCGTCTTCACTGCCTTGAAGTCGGCGGGGTCGTGGATGGTGATGAAGCCCTTCTTGCGGTCATACGCTAGGTCTTCGTTCCAGCCACCCGCCGCCTTGAACTCGGCGACGGTCATGCCTTCCTTGTACTGGGCGAAGCGCACTTCAGCCGCCGTGCCCGGCTTCTTCGGGTTGGCTGTGACATGCAACTTGATCTGGTCGCCACCGGTCACGCGCTTGGTCTTGGCGCTGACCAGCCACTCGGCCTTGTTGGGGCTCTCGGTCGAAACCGCGTGCTTGCCGCTCTTGAGGCCGACGCCCATGCCGACGCTCTTCTTGGGCGCTTCGGCCATGCCGGGTTTGTTCGCGAACTTCCCGCCGATGTCGCGTTTGTGCTTGCTCTCTTCGAACTTGGCGCGGGCGAGCGCCGCGCCCCCGGCGAGCTTGACGCCGCCTTTCTTGGTCTTGGCACGCGGCCTTCTCATGGGGCTATCGGGGGTGGCGGGTCGAACGGCCAGTAGAGGTCATCGGTGTAGTCCATGGGGATGGGGTCTAGGTCTTTCAGCGACCGGGCATTGCGGATCATCCGCTGTTTGAACCGCAGCATGAACTGCGCCAGATTGCGCACATCGTAAGCGGTCATGGGCAGGTGGAAATTGTCGGCAGTGATCCAGTAATAGTCCGTGCCCGTGTCGCCGCCGCCACCGGGCGGGGCCTTGGTGACTGCCTGTTGCTGCCACGAATAGTCGAAATCGCCAGCGCCTTGGGCGATGGCCGTATCGGCGGCCTGCATGGCGTCCATGATATTGCGCTGGCTGAACTCGTCGCTCTGGAAGCGGTGACCCATGAAGTCGAAGCCCCCGGTTATGCGCCGGTCGCGTTCCATGTTGACCTGATCGCCCCTGATCGGCGGTGCGACGTAAGGGTCGATGACGCCGCCGCCTTCGATGTAGGCAAGCCAGTCGCCGACCTGACTTTGGTCGGTCAGCGCCCAGATGCCGCCTTCGGCATCGACCGCCTGCACCTGCCGGGGCGGTGGCAACGCATCGACCATCAGCGGGTTCACGTACAGGTCGGGTTCCGGGGAAGTGTATCTGGCCGAGACATAGGGCATGGCTATCTCGCATTATTGGCGATGTACAAAGTGCCACCGACAGCTTGGTCTTGAATAGCGGCGCGGCCCAGATTTGTCGCTGCCGCCGTGCTGCCGTCGATTTCGTCATTGAAGGGGTTCGCGTAAGAGGTGGTGACACCAAGAAGGTTCGTATTGACCCCCTGATCGTAGATCGTGGGCGGCCCCACGATTGAAAGCGCCCCACCAGCACGCATCTGCACCGTGTGCTGCGTTCCGAGGCGGCCCACCGCCGTGGTTGCCACGCCAATGCCGCATCCGCCCTGCGACTTGTGCCAATGCCGCAGGGCGTCCATATGCGCCTGCCCCTCGTCAACCAGCAGATGCGGCGGGGCACGGCCCGTCAGGTCAGGGTCCATGTAAAGGCCGACATCGGCAAGTTGGAAGGTGTTACCGGTAGCAAACCCATTGGTGATGCCCGTGGGCGCAAGAAGGCTCCCCGCCGCCCAAACCCCCGGCGTCGATATGAGCGCCGTGTAGCCGCAGCCGAAGCAGAAATAGAAATTAATGGCGTGAGGGGTATTGTCCTTTGGCCAAACGCCTGTGACATCACCGGGAATAACTACCGAATATTCCACAAATTGATTGATGGTAGAAATCGTGTATTGAAAAACATAGCTGCGATTTGCAGCCGCGTTCCTGAAGCCACCGCCAAAAGTGCCAGCAACAGTGCTCTGTAGATAGAACCGCAATACTACCTGCTTTGCCTTAGCCGTCCCCCATTCCAAAGACGTGACCCGATTACCTTCCAGACCTGTGCCAATTAAATAATAATCAGTTGCCCCCAGTGTCGGTTTAACACTTGGTGCGTTGACCGGCATATAGAGTTTATACTGCGAACCCGTAAGGGGTAAACGAAAACCTTGTCGTTGCAGGTTTGTTGATATGCCGCTTAACGATACAACCCACTGATCCGCCGGGTAATAAGCATTGACACTGGACACTACGTCGCCATTTTGCTGGCTGACCTGCATGGAACCGTTTACGATATAATTGAACGGCAGCGCCGTCCCCAACTGGGTCGCGTTCCATGTCGTGCCGTCCCAGATATAGCGAACCGTGCCGCTATCGAATTTCTGGCCGATTGCCGGGCTAGATGGGAAATTTAGCGCCATTCAATGCCTCGCGCTAATGGCAAAGTAAGACGCTTCGGTCTGATAATACTGGATGCCCACGCGGCCCGGTGTGAAACCACCCGCCGAACAGGACACATCGAACTCGCAGACGTATTCATTGCCCTGCGCTGACATCGAAGTCGCCGTGGGCGTGACACCGGCATCGTATATCTTTGGCGTGCCGACTATGCTGCCTGCGGGCGGGACGCGCATCGGCGCTGCGTGCTGAGCGCCGCCACGGTACATGGAAGCGGTGTCACCATGCCCTCCGCGCAAGGTGTATTGCCTGTACCAGTAGCGCTGGCAGCGGCGCAGTTCCTGAGCAAAATCGGGCAGTTCCCACGCGGGGGCGACGCCCGTCTTGTAAGGGTCCATGTACAAGCCGACATCGAACAGGTCGTATGTCGCTGCGGATGTGGCCAGACCATTGGAATTGCTGGCGGTGCCATTCCGGCTGTTGGCTTGCCAACCGGCCACCCCCTGAACATTCGAACCTGCGGCGAGTGCCACGCCGAATTGCAGTCCGATATTGGCGCTGTCGATTGGCCATGTCCCGGTCGTATCGCCGGGAATGACGAACGTCTGCTCGGTGTCGGTGTTGGCCTGCCCGGCGCTGATCGTGAAATTGGCGACGTAGCTGCGCACCGTTGAATGGTTCTTGACAAAGATGCTGTACGTGCCTGCCGGGGCTCTGAACCCGAACCGCAAGATGATCTGCTGTGCCGCAGCGCTTCCGAATTTAAGCTCGGCACAGCGAACGCCTTCAATGCGGTGCTGCATGGACAAATAATCAGGTGCATCCAGCGTGGCGTCGGGAGTTACAATTACAAAACGAAGTCTATGTAACGAACCACGTGGCGTAGTTAACAAATGCTGTGCCACTGAGGCAACACCCGTGCTGGTAAAGAAGATATACCATTGGTCAACTATCACTGCGGCGCTGCCGCTAACCACGACTGTGTTGCCATATTGTTGGCTGATCTGCATCGCTGGGTTGACGACATAGTTCTTGGGCAACGCCGTGGTCATCGGCGCAGCGCCCCAGTAACTGCCATCGTACACAAATGACCTGCCGGGGCTGGCGTTGAATACCTGCCCAGCTACTGGCGAAGATGGAAAATCAATCGCCATCACATCCTCGCGTTCACGGCAATGTATTTGGTGTACTGGACGCCATCCGAGAGTTGCATGGCGGGTCGTCCCAGAACGAACGTGCCTGCCGTGACCATCACCGCATACAGCGCCATGTTGTTGGACGGGTTGGACGAAATCGACGTGATCGTCGGAGCCACAGTAGTGTCATAGAGCCGTGGCGCACCGACAATCGACAGGGCCGGGGCGATGCGCATCGGCACCGGATGCACGGCCTGCACGTGCCCTTGCAGCGTTCCACTGATCACGCCACGCGACATGAAGCACGGATACCAGTAGCGCTGGCAGTCGGCCAAATCGTCTTCGTAATTCGGAACGATGAACTCGGGCGCAAGGCCAGTGTTATTCGGATCAACCCACAGCCCGACATCGGCTATCCGGTGACCATTGCCCGCTGCCGCAGTGATGCCGTTCGTCATACCGGCGATGCCGAGATGATTGCCCGCCTGCCAGCCCGCGACACCGCTGCCGTAGGTCGTGCCGCAGGCAAAGACAAAATTGATTATCATAGCCATGCCAGTATCCACGGTCCATGTAGTAAGTATATCGCCGGGAACTGAAATAACCACAGTCGTCCATGTATTCGCAACAAGTGTGAACGGGGCGAGAAACGAACGGGAACTGGTTCCATTCCGTATCGCAACTGTATAGGTGCCTGACTTCTCCGAATATGCCCTGAACCGCAGCACAGCGGCTCTGGCCAGACTTGAGGTTACCGGACCCCAGTTAAAATCTGCAATGCGCGTCCCTTCAATACGTTGACAATACGAATAATAATCGCCAGCGGCGAGCGTCGGCACAGCAACACTGACCGTCCCCGATATGCACCATCCGCCAACAGTGTTTACTGCATCCGCAAGCCTTAAAATTGTCCCAGCCGCACCCGGACTTGCATCAAAAAACCACTGGTCAACGGGATAGCCCCCAATGCCAACCGGGGCGGCAGTAGGCTGCGCGATCTGGAACGTGGGGTTGACGATGCGATTGGGCCTGATGGCCGTACCCGCCGGGCGCGTCCATGCGCCCTTGGCCGTGCGGTACACGTAATTCGGCAAATTGCCACCGGGCCGCCACACATATCCATCAGTCGGGGACGATGGGAAATTCAGCGCCATCAGGTGCCCACCGTGTTGATCTGGACCCACTGATTGGACGTGCCATCCATGTAGTAGATGTAAAAATTGCCGTTCGCCGAGTTGAACCACATTTGCCCATTGACCGGGCTGGACGGCGCGGTGTCGCTTACATCCGCCGTGGCCTTGTCCATGAACGGCCCCTTGGTCACGGCATTGATGCGCGCATACAGGCCCGCTGTCGTCGTCCACAGGTCGCCATTGACCGGGGCCGAGGGCGCAACGCCATGCGGAAGGACGATGCCCGCCGCGCCCGTTGCGGACAGCACCGTGGTCACCTTGCCGGTCGCCGTCAGCGCGGCGACGGTCACCGTGCCGGTGAATGTCGGGCTCGCAAGGTTGGCCTTCAGATTGTCGGCGGTCGTGACGAAAGCGGTCGTCGCCAACTGCGTCGTGCTGGTCAACGCGGCGGCTGTCGGCGCAGCCGGGACGCCTGTGAAGGTCGGGCTCGCAAGCGGTGCGAAACTCGCCGCCACGAAAGCCGTGGTCGCCAACTGGGTCGTATTGGTGCCCGGCGCTGCCGTGGGCGCGTCAGGGGTGCCTGTGAAAACAGGGTCGGCCAGCGTCGCATATAGCTGCGCCTTCACATAGGCGGTCGTGGCAATCGACGTGTCGTTGTCGGCAGTGGCCGGGGTTGGGGCCTGTGGGTCACCAGTGAAGACCGGGCTTGCCAGATTGGCCTTGAGCGGGTCACTGACCACCGCACCCAGCGGCCCCACGGTCACCGCGTTGATGCGCGCGTAGAGCCCCGCCGTGGTCGTCCACAGATCGCCGTTGACCGGGGAGGTCGGCGCGACCCCGTGGGGGATGTTCAGGCTGGCCAGCGCGGCCGTCCCCAACTCGGTCGTCACTTTGCCGGTGAACGTGGGGCTGGCGATATTCGCCTTGAGGTTGTCAGCCGTGGTGACGAACGCGGTCGTGGCAAGCTGGGTCGTGTTCGTCAACGCCGCCGCCGTGGGGGCCGCTGGCACGCCCGTGAACGTGGGTGAGGCTAGATTGGCCTTGAGGTTGTCCGCCGTGGTGACGAACGCAGTCGTCGCGATCTGCGTGGTGCTGGTGCCCGGCGCTGCCGTGACTGCGGTTGGGACGCCATCGCCATAGATGCTGTCATCAAGCGTGTCTACCGTACCGGCAACGTCGCCGGGGAAGGTGGTCGCGCTCAGCGCCGAAAGGCCGAAGATTTTGCCGCCTGTCAGCACGGAATAGCGCGGCCCGGTAATCGGCCCAGTGGTGACGGCAATGCCTGCGTCAGCCGTGTAAATTGTCCCGCCTTGTATGGCATAGGCAAAGGCCACTGCGATAACAACGTTCGAAAACGTATCGGGTCGAACAGGGCAAACAATAATCCACGCAGTATCGCTGATGTATATGTAGCCATCAAGCGAGGCATAGAGAATATAGCTACAACCCGCCGTCATAAGTGTGATATCGGCGGTGACTGTAATTCTTCCGCCCAAGGTCGCCTGTATGCTGGCGGAAGCGCCGGTGTGATTAAACGCCATACCCGCACCGACTGTAACCTCAACACCAACGCCGGATGCCACTAGGGCGTTCAATACAGTGCCAATGCCCAACGTCAGATTATTAAGAGCAATCCTAGTAGTGGTTCCAGTAACAAGTACCTGCGATAAACCGGACGTTGCGTTGCTCACCCCATTGATCGAAACAGTGGTGACGCCAACCAGCTTGTCTTCGGCGGTCGAAATACTGGTCGTGAACAGGCTTTGAATGGAAATGGTGACGGCAAACCCATTGCCATCAATCAGGCTCAGCGTGTTCCACGCTGCCTGCGGCGTGAGGAACGCCCCGGCTGCGTCGTTGGTCAGGCCGGTGTTGGTGTCCAACCCGTCCGAGCGCACATAGTAGGTGCGCGCCGCCGTCAGCTTCTCACGTGTCGTTGTCGTCACAAACGCCGTGGTCGCAAGCTGCGTCGTAGAGGTCCGCGCCGCCGCCGTAGGTGCGGCTGGCACGCCAGTGAATGTGGGGCTGGCGAGGTTCGCCTTCAGGTTGTCTGCCGTGGTGACGAACGCCGTGGTCGCGAGTTGCGTCGTATTGGTCAACGCGGCAGCGGTCGGTGCGGCAGGCACGCCCGTGAACGTGGGCGAGGCGAGCGGCGCATATGCCTGTGCTTTCACAAAGGCGGTGGTGGCTATGCTGGTGTCGTTGTCGGCGGTCGCGGGCGTAGGTGCCTGCGGGTCGCCCGTGAAAACAGGGGAAGCGAGGTTCGCCTTGGTCGTCGTGTCGGACGGTAGGATGATGAAGTTGACGCGATCAGCGTTGGCGATGGCGACGCCGCCCGAGCTTTCCAGCGTCAGCGTGATCGTCCAGTAGGTCGTGCTGTCCACCAGCGGCGCGGTCACCCGGAAGATGTGCCACGTGGTTGGCGCATCCTGATTGACGATGCCGACCCGCGCCCCGGTGGTGATCATTTCCGGCATGGTCAGCGTGGTGTCCAGCACGCTCAGATCGGTCTTGAACAGCCACGCCGTGGTCACCGAGGCCATGGTCGCCGAGTTCACCCGGAACTGGCCAGTCGTCGGCGGTGCGACGATTTCCGTGCGCCACTCGTACTGTCTCGTCGTCAGCGGGTTGGCGTACTTGAAGAAATCTTCCCAGACCGCGTTGCGCCGGAAATAGAAGCGGCTGTCCGAAGCCGCATCGCTGACCTTCAGCGCCATGTTCGCCTGCACGTGGGCGGTCGTGGCCAGCGTCGTGGTGTTGTCGGCGGTCGCAGGCGTCGGCGCTGCCGGGGTGCCTGTGAAGGTCGGGCTGGCAAGGTTCGCCTTGAGCGCATCGGCAGTCGTCACGAAAGCGGTCGTGGCAAGCTGCGTCGTGCTGGTGAGCGCGGCAGCGGTCGGCGCTGCGGGAACGCCCGTGAAGGTCGGGCTCGCCAAGGGGGCCTTGAGCCCGAGGTCGGTGGTCAGATTGGTGACATCCGCCTGCGCGTGGGTGTGTGAGACGTTCGCCTTGAGCGCACCGAGGGCGGTATCCGCCGCAGTCACGAAAGCCGTGGTCGCAAGCTGGGTGGTGCTGGTCAGGGCCGCCGCCGTGGGTGCGGCTGGGACACCCGTGAAGGTCGGGCTCGCTAGGTTCGCCTTCAGGTTGTCTGCCGTGGTGACGAACGCCGTGGTTGCAAGCTGGGTGGTGTTGTCACCCGCCGTCGCTGTAGGCGCGGCAGGCACGCCCGTGAACGTTGGCCCGGCCAGATTGGCTTTCAGGTTGAGCGCGGTCTGCTGAGCAGTGGAAACCGGCTTGGCGGTGTCTGCCGTGTTGTCCACGTTCGCGAGGCCGACAGCCGTCTTGTCCAGCGTCTGCCAAGACTTGTCACCGCGCCAGTATTGCGCGGTCGTGCCGAGGGCAATCGACGGCTCGCCACCGGCCCCGAGCGGCCCCTGCGTGACACCGTTCGCGCGCACGAACAGGCCCGTTGTCGTCGTCCACATATCCCCGTTCACGGGGGTCGTCGGCGCGACACCATGCGGCAAGTTGATACTCGCCAGCGAGGCCGTCCCCAGTTCCGTGGTGACCTTCCCGGTGAAAGTCGGGCTGGCAATGTTTGCCTTTAAGTTAAGCGCGGTCTGGGTGGCCGTGGAAACCGGCTTGGCCGCGTCGGTCGTGTTGTCCACGTTGGCAAGGCCGACAGCCGTCTTGTCCAACGCCACCCATGACTTGTCACCGCGCCAATACTGAGCCGTGGTGCCTGCGGCTATCAGGGGCTGCATCAGCGCGATGTTGGCCTGCACGAAGGCGGTCGTCGCAAGCTGGGTGGTGTTCGTCACCGTGGCTGCGGTCGGGGCCGCTGGCGTGCCCGTGAATGTCGGGCTTGCAAGCGGAGCTTTCAGGCCGAGGTCGGTGACGAGGTTCGTCACGTCAGCCTGTGCGTGGGTATGCGTGGCGTTCGCCTTCAACGCCATATTGGCCTGCACAAAGGCCGTGGTGGCGATCTGCGTATCGTTGTCGGCGGTCGCCGCCGTTGGCGCGGTCGGCGTGCCGGTCAGCGCGGGCGAGGCCAACGGGGCCTTGAGGCCGAGGTCAGTGACCAGATTGGTGACATCCGCCTGCGCATGGGTATGGGTCGTATTCGCCTTGAGCGCGTCACCCGCCACCACGAAAGCGGTCGTCGCAAGCTGCGTGGTGTTCGTGCCCGGCGTCGCGGTCGGCGCTGCCGGAACGCCCGTAAGGGTCGGCGACGCCAAGGGCGCGGCCCCGGACACATCGCCAACGGCCAGCACGACAGCGCCCTGCCTGCCCGCGACCGAGGTCACTTGGTCGGTGTTGTCCACCTTGTCCCAAGTCACGCCGTTGGAGATTATCCAGTCGTTGATCGCCCAGTCGCTGATACCGTTGATCAGCGTCGAGCCCGCCACGGCAACCAGATAGTACCAGCCTGTCGCGCCAACTGCCGAGGGTATGGTCGGCGTGTTGGTCGCCGCGTTCCACGTGCCCTTGTAGATCACCGAGCCGATGACGGCGGCAGGCAACTGCGCCATGGGCACCTTGCCGACGCTGTCGAGGCTGGCGTAGCCGTCATTCGCGCCCTTTTCGCTTTCCAACTGGTAGTTGGCCAGCGCACTGGTCACGAAAGCGGTCGTCGCCAACTGCGTCGTGCTGGTCAGCGCAGCCGCCGTAGGCGCGGCTGGGACGCCGGTAAACGTTGGGCTGGCCAGATTTGCCTTGAGCGCGTCGGCGGTCGTCACAAAGGCCGTGGTGGCGATCTGCGTCGTGGACGTGCCCGCCGTGGCGGTCGGCGCATCCGGGGTGCCAGTGAAGGTCGGGTCTGCCAGCGGTGCCTTCAGCGCGAGGTCGGCAACGAGGCTGGTGATATCGGCCTGCGCGTGGGTGTGCGTGGCATTCGCCTTCAGCGCCATGTTGGTCTGCACGAACGCGGTCGTCGCAAGCTGGGTGGTGTTCGTCGCCTGCGCTGCCGTAGGCGCTGCCGGGATGCCAGTGAAGGTCGGTGCGGCCAACGGGGCTTTCAGCGCGAGGTCGGCGACGAGGCTGGTGACATCGGCCTGCGCAATGGGCAGGGTCGGCGGGAAGGTCGCGGGCTTGCCCGTGATGCCAGCCCACGGGACGGCATCGGCGGCCACCGCCGCATTCACCTTGCCATCGTCATCGCTGTCATAGACCGATGACAGCATGTCGCCGCCGCCCGCCGCCCCGACAGCGGCCTGTACGAAAGCGGTCGTGGCAAGCTGGGTCGTGTTGGTGCCCAACGTGGCCGTGGGCGCGGCTGGCACGCCCGTGAAGGTCGGCGCGGCCAGATTGGCCTTGAGGTTCAGGGCGGTCTGTGTGGCCGTGCTGACAGGCTTGGCGAGGTCGGTGGTGTTATCGACGCTGCCAAGGCCGACAGCGGCCTTGTCCAGTGTCTGCCAAGTCTTGGTGCCCTGCCAGTATTGCGCTGCCGTGCCCGCCGCTATCGCGGGCTCGCCGCCCACGCCGAGCGGCCCCACGCTCACGCCATTGGTGCGCAGGAACAGACCGGCGGTCGTCGTCCACACATCCCCGTTCACCGGGGCCGAAGGGGCCACGCCATGCGGGATGTTGATGCTGGCCAGCGCAGTCGTCCCCAACTCGGTCGTGACCTTGCCAGTGAACGTGGGCGAAGCGATATTTGCTTTGAGGTTGAGCGCTGTCTGCTGTGCTGTACTTACAGGCTTCGCAGTATCGGCAGTATTATCAACACTACCTAGACCGACAGACGCCTTGTCCAAGGTCTGCCACGTCTTGGTTCCCTGCCAATACTGCGCTGCCGTCCCGGCTGCGATGGTGGGTTCCTTGGTCGCTGCCGAGGTTGCGATGCCCCCGGTCACGAACGCCGTGGTCGCGATGGTGGTGTCGTTGTCGCCTGCCGTGGGTGTCGGCGCGGTCGGCGCACCTGTCAGGGCCGGGCTCGCGAGCGGGGCCTTGAGGCCGAGGTCGGTGACGAGGTTGGTCACATCCGCTTGCGCATGTGTATGGCTGACGTTGGCCTTCAACGCCCCGAGCGCGGTATCCGCAGCGGTCACAAACGCGGTCGTGGCCAACTGCGTGGTGCTGGTCAGGGCCGCCGCTGTAGGTGCTGCCGGAACACCTGTGAACGTGGGCGAGGCGAGTGGCGACTTCAGCGCGAGGTCGGTGACGAGGTTGGTCACGTCCGCCTGCGCGTGCGTGTGGGCCACGTTCGCCTTGAGCGCGCCGAGCGCCGTGTCGGCAGCGGTCACGAAAGCAGTTGTAGCCAACTGCGTGGTGCTGGTCAGGGCCGCCGCCGTGGGCGCTGCGGGCACGCCAGTAAAAGTTGGATTGGCCAACGGTGCCTTGAGGCCGAGGTCGGTGACAAGGTTGGTCACGTCCGCCTGCGCGTGGGTGTGGCTGACGTTGGCCTTCAACGCCCCGAGGGCCGTGTCTGCGGCAGTGACGAAAGCAGTCGTGGCAAGTTGTGTCGTTGACGTAAGCGCCGCCGCCGTGGGGGCTGCGGGCGTGCCTGTGAAGGTCGGCGAAGCGAGCGGGGCCTTGAGGGCCATGTTCGCCTGCACGAAAGCCGTGGTGGCGATGTTGGTGGTGCTGTCGGCAGTCGCCGCCGTTGGCGCGGTCGGTGTCCCGGTCAGCGCTGGCGATGCAAGAGGGGCCTTGAGGTCGAGCGTCGCCTGCAAATTGACGATGGTGCTGATGGCCTGCACGCCGGTATGATTGGTGCGGGCCAGCAAATCCAGACTGTCCAGACCGTCCACCTTGTCGGCGTCCAGACCGCTCGCCGCGCCATCGACCGGCGCGAGCTTGGCCAGTATCGTCGCCCCGTCATCGGTCGCCCCGGCTGGCCCCTGCGGGCCTTGCAGGCCGGTATCGCCCTTGACGCCCTGTGGGCCTTGAACGCCCTGAATACCCTGCGGGCCGGTCGCCCCGGTGTCACCGGTATCGCCCTTGATGCCCTGCGTCCCGGCAGGCCCCTGCGGGCCGGGTAGGCCCTGCAAGCCCTGAATGCCCTGCGGCCCCTCCGGGCCGACGACATTGCCGCAATCGACCCAGCTATCGCCGTCCCAGACCCACAGACGGTCGGTATCGTCAGCGACCCAGCCGTCACCGGTCACATTGCCGGTCGGCGGCAGGCTCGCCGAGGTCGCCACCGAGCCCTTGAAATTGATGCCCACGCCCGCCGGGCCTTGCGCGCCGACAGGCCCGACAGGTCCCTGCGCGCCTTCCTGACCGGGCTCACCCTGCAAGCCCGTGCTTCCGGGGGCACCGTCAGCGCCGGGGTAGCCCGGCTCGCCCTGCGGCCCCTCTGGCCCCTGCAAGCCTTGCGGGCCTGCCGGGCCGAGCGGCCCCTGCGGGCCGGTTATCTCGCCGCAATCGACCCATGACGAGCCGTCCCAGACCCATGTGTGGCCGGTGTCCTGCGTGATGTAGGCGTCGTTGATCGAAGGGCCGAGGGGCAGGTTGGCATAGGTCAGCACCGTGCCCTTGAAGATGATGCCCATGCCGACAGGGCCTTGCGGCCCCGTGGGGCCAAGCGGCCCCTGCGGCCCCTGCGGGCCTATCGGCCCGCCGAGTTCTTCGACTTCCACCATATGGATCGGCGGTGCGACGATTTCGATGACCGCCGGTCGGTCAACCGTCACGTCGATGTAGAACGCGACCGTTTCCTGCAACACGATGTCGGTGATGTCATCGGCCATCGGTTCAGCCCTTCTTGCGCGCCGCCCTTGGGAACTTCAGCGTTTTCCCCTGCTGCATCGCGATGGTGGTCGGCTGGGCCATCAGCGCACCCGCCGCGACGCTGTCGGTCACGTCTGCCGTGACTTCCACCGTGCCCATCAGGATGGTGTTCACCGAGCCCGAGGGGTAGGTCAGTTGCAAATCCCAGATGTGCGGGGCTATCTCAAGCGCCTGACACTGGGTCGAACTGAGCGACATCGCGATGATGTTGGGCAGCACGACTTCGGTGACGAACGTCACGATGACCGCACCGCCCGGCTCAAACCGGATTTCGGCCTTCGGCACCACGCCCGTGAGGTCGAGCGGGGCGGTCTTGCCCTCGTCAAGCCACAGCTTGAACTGCCACGAATAGCTGTCGCCGTGGTACAGCTTGAGCCCATATTCGCTTGGCATCATGACACGGGTTCCTCAAGCTCTTCCGGCGCGAACAATTCCGCCAGTTCTTCGGGGCTGATCGGGCCATATTCGTCGTCGCCCGTGCCGACGCTGAGGTCGGGGGTGGCCTCGCCGCCTAGAGGCTGTTCGCCAATCCCCAACTCTCCCATTCCCATGCCGGTGGGCATGGATGCCGCTTCCTCTTCCGCAACGAGTTCCTGTTCCTCCTCAGCCGTGCGCTCTTCAGACGCGATGCGACCCCGCTGAAGGTTGGCATAAAGCGTTTCATAGGAAATCACCTTGTTCATCCACAACTCGGTCAACTTGTTCGCCTCGTCGGGCGTCATGTCCGTGTCGAGGAAATTCAGGTTGGGCTTGACGATCACCTCGTCGGGGTCTTGCCCGACTAGCTCAGCGCAGTAGCGCAGCACCTGCTCAAGCGCGGCAGCGCTCGTCTGCGCCACGCTCACCAGCGTGGCCGAGCCCGCCCGCGCGCGGATGCGCAGCGCCTCGCCGCTCTCTGCCGCCTTCTTGTCGCCCACCGCGAACATGCGCGAGCCCGCCTCTGCGGCCCGGCTGCGCTCGTCTTCAATGGCTGTCTTGTGCGCTTCGATACCCGAGCCCGAGGGGCCAACATACTTGGCGTCGCCCCCTTCGGGTATCGACACGCCGACGCCCGCGCCCACGTAGGTGGGCATGTCATCGGGGTCGAGCCCGATATAGAACAGGGTTTCCTGCCCGCTCATGAAAAGCTGGTGGCGGTAGTCGGCGTCCAGCCGGTAGATGGCATACGCCGAGCGCGTCACGCCTATCAGCGGGATTTGATCGGGCTCAAGGCTCAGGTCACGTGAGCCCGCCACGACCAGCGGTACTTCCTCAAGCGGCTTGCCACCTCGCATCTGCGGCACCACCACCGAGGTGGCGACGCCTTCTTGCACGTCAATCGTGGGGTCTTCGGTGGGGTCCTTTTCCTCATCGCTGCTCAGGGAATGTCCATCTTCGTCAAGCACTTCGACCTGATACACATCATCGACCAGTTCCAGCACGCGGTAACGCTTCTTGGCGTCCCACGTGAAACCCGAACGCACCCGGTAGTCTTCTTCCAGCACGAAGAAGTTGCGGCTCTCGGACCAGTTGATGAGGCTTTCCGCCTTGTAGACGGCCACCCATGGCAGGTCGCCGCCCTCTGGCGGCAGGTCAGCCAGCAGCGCCACCCTGCCAACCGTCAAAATCTCTTCGGTGATGCGCTTGTGCAGCGCCTCAAGCGTCAGGCCATCGGGGGTCGCCGTCTCCCACATCCCCTCAAGCGGGCTGTCTTCGTCCAGCCCTTCGATCTGCGCCTCGCCGTGGTGGATGATGCCGAGCATCCCCTGAATGGTCGGGGCCATCAGGTCGGGGAACTGCGCCCGCATCTTGTACGCCTCGTACATGGCCAGCGGCTCAGCCGAGCCGTTGAACCCCGAGGGCATGGGCAGGTACTTGACGTTCTTGGCCTTGACCGTGGTCGCGCCGTCCACGGCGTCCCGGCATTCCTCGTAGTCGGGGACGATGATGCCGAGGTCGGGGTGCCGCTCTTTCACATCGCCGATGCGGGTCGTGCCCTCCTCCTGCGCCGCTGGCTTGAGCTTGACCACCTTGGCCATCAGTGATGCCCTCCCCTGATCGGGACGACACCGCCCCTTGCCGATTTGCCGAACACAAGGTCGGTGATGGCCCAGACCATGGCGTCGAGCCTGTCCGGGGAACCCGCGCCCTCGTAGCCGCGCTGGGTCATGTAGATCATCTGGTCTTCCAGCTTGGCCATGCTGCCCACGTGGCGCACCCTGCCCTGCTCGTAGAGCGCCGCCACGGGCTCTGCCCTGACCGCCTTGCCCCGAGAGGCATGGACGGGCCTGTAGGGCACGCGCTTGTCGATTGTACGGATGGTGTGTTCGACCATGGCACCGCCGAAATTGGCCTCGCCGACGATCATGTCGGCGTCGTGCCTGCGGTAGGTGTCAACCACCCGCCGCGCCCACCCTTCGGGGCCGAGATTGATCGTGGCGTCGTCAAGCACATAGATCATGCCATCGTCGCCAAGCCCCGCGCAGACGATGCCTACATCGTCACCTACCTCAAATTCGTGGTCGCCGCCACGCGCTTCCTTGCGGCGCATGTCGATTTCGCCGTGCGTGCCTGACGGGTCAACGCCCACCACCACCCGGCGCATGTCGGGCAGGCCCTCGCTCTTGGTCATGCCCGCGCCCTTCGGGTTCGACGCCGAGCGCATCTCAAGCATCCTGCGCGTCCACATCGCGCCCGGCACATCGTCAAGCACTTCGGCGTGCAGTTCCTGCCGCCCGAGCCTTGTGCCTTCGTACTTCTCCTTCATCTTGGCCAAGAACTTGGCCGAGAGATTGTGATAATTGTCGTATGTGCTGCCGCGCGTTACGAAGGTGTCTTTATTTTCAAGTAGTTCCCTGACAACTGGAATTGGACGCGGGGTTGTAGTGACCAACTGCCGGGGGTTATCGCCGACGCGCAGACCGAACTGTAGCATGTCCCAAGTTTCTTGCGCGTACTGCCACTTGGCAAGCTCATCTGACCAAGCGGCCTCATGCTCAGGCCCTCTAAGTTGCTCTGGGTCATCTGCGGAATAGGTGTGTGCGACTGCGCCATTGGGCCATTCCAGCTTGCGTAGGGAGGGTTTGTAGACCGGGCGGAATTCAGGGGGGTGGCACTTCAGGATGCCGCCTTGGCTCTGCACCATGACATCACGGGCGTCGGCGGCTGTCTCGGCGACGAGGGCCATGTGCCTGACGCGCCCGCCCGTCAGCGGCGAGCTACCGCACATCATCGACCGCACCCATTCCGAGCCCATGCGGGTCTTGCCAAAGCCCCGGCCTGCCATGGCCAGCCACACCGACCAGTTGCCGGGGGGTTCCTGTTGATTGGGTCGGCCCCAGAATTCCCAGTCGTACTCAAGGACGTGTGTCATCTCAGGCGTCAGGCCGAGATAGAACACTTCCTGCTCATGTGGGGGTCGTTTCGACAGCACCGAGGCCATCGCGACATTGGCATTCATGCACTTCCCCCAAATAATGGCCCGCCCCGGCTTGGAACCGTACCGGGGCGGGCCTGACGAAACGCGCCACATGGGCGGTGGGGCTATGGGGATGAAATGCGACGCGCTCGCTAAGCGAAGCAAGGTACATTCCCCGAGGGGTCAAGGCAACCTTGGGCTTGGCCGAAATGAAAAAGGATCGTACCTTTCGAGGCTTAAAAACCGCGACGAGGAACCCCCGAAATGATCACCATGGACAACGAAGAAATCTTCGACGCCATCATCGCCAAGCTGAACGAGGCGCAGGCCATCCTCACCAAGGAACTGCCCATGCCCGACATGGATGTCGCCGAGTGGAACGCCACGCCCATTGGTCGCGCCGTCAGCCGTATCGGCGATGTCTTGGAACTGATGCAGGAACTGGAACTGGAATGAAGGTCACCCGCAAATCGCAGATCACCGGCAAGGCCGCCAGCATGGAACTGCCTATCACCATGGCCCAGTGGGCGGAATGGATGTCATCGCGGCGCACGCGCCTGATACAGGACATCTTCCCCCAGCTAACCAACGAGCAGCGCGAATTCCTCAAGACCGGCATCACGCCCGAGGAATGGGACAAGCACATCAGGAAGGACGACAACGAATGACCTACATCGTCAGATGCCCGAACGGGCAGCGCTGGAAGGTGCGGGACGCCCGCTCACTGGATGCTGCGCTTGACCAGATCGCCCTTGCCCGTGTCACTGGCAGCATCGGGGGCAAGACCACCTGCAATGGCACCCTGCTCGCGGACGTGGTTCAGATCAACTCGGATGGTAGCGAGCGCCAGCCCTACTCGCAGGTGTACTGATGAGCAAGCAACTGGGCGACGCGCCCATCGACCCCGAGCTACACAAGCTGATGAATGCACTGGCGCACGGCATTGACGAACTGCTGAACGGCAAGCCGCCCACCACCAAAACGAACGGCTTCATCTTGATGGTGTTCCCGTTCGAAGGGCACGAAGGCCGCTGCAACTACATCAGCAACGCCCACCGCGAGGACGTGGTGACCATGCTCAAGGAACAGGTCGCCCGCTTCGAAGGCCAAGCCGAGGTGAGGGGAAACGCATGACCAGCTACTACCTCACGCCCGAGGCCGAGGCCCTACGCACCGAGGCGCTGGTGAAGCGTATCGCGTCCGAGCCGCACCCCTTCCGGGAAGACAGCGACTTCTGGAAGCTGCCTGCCAAGCTCAAGTTCCGCGTCGCCGAGGTCGCTTACCCGATCAAATACGCGGACGCCCGCGTTATTATCTAACCCACTGATTTTACAGGGAAAGTGTCAATTTATGAGACCGGCGTTCTTGGTTCAGGTTCGTAATAGACGTTGCATCCCACGGGGGTTCCTCTTGGTCGTGCACCACAGATATTGTCGATGAGGCGTTAAATGAACACCAGCCTCGTCATCTACCGGATGCCAGACACCATCGGCGAGCGCTGCTCGCTGGCCTGCCACGTGCTGTCGGTGAACGGCACCTTCATCAAGGAAACCCACAGCTACGGCGAGCAGCCGCCTGCCGACCTGCTCGCCATGGCGAGCAACCTGTCTCACGCCCTGATGGTGCCGATTGAGTTACGGGACACGCGCCCCAAGCCGTCGCCGCGCATCGTCGGGGCAGGGCTCAGGCTGGTGGTGTGATCGGTGCGGGCAGGGCTGTTGCGACCCTGCCCGCTTTTCCACCCGGCGAACCAGAAGAGCATCCGAAAACCGGGCGAAATAGAACCGGGGCGGGGGAGGGGGAAAGGATGACGCCCCCTGCCCCGCACCCGGCTACATTCCCGGCCCCACTGACGAGTGCCGCCGGGAAGACGAGGTTTCGCCACGTGGCGAAACCGAAGCTCACTTCCGCCAGCGCACGCTGATGCGGCACTGATCTAGGTCGGGCCGCTCTTTGCTGGTGGTGATGAGCGTGTTGCAAAGCTCGCCGATGGTCTGCGAGCCCCGCCATGGGGCTTCCAGCTTGCCCGCCAGCCAGCCATCGGGGCTGATCAGCGAGGCGCTGACGATGTAGACCGGCACCTGCTGGGATGTGCTGGCGTCCGAGGCCGCAGGGTCTGGCGCTGGTGCGTCAGGCGGTGGCGGCACCGGGGTGATGTTTTCGAGGTCGATCAAGGTTTCCTGTTTCATCCCGGACCTGCTGTCGCTGTGACTGATTTGGTGGTGGCGATCACCGTGGTGGGTGCCGCGTTCTCTGCCGCGCCCGTGTTGCGCAGCGTCAGGTTGAGCGCGGCAATCACCGTGATCTGGAACACGCCCGCCGTGGCGACGGTCACGCACATCCCCACGGCGAGCCCCGTGGTCGCAGCCACAGGCACGACCACGGTCGCACCCACAGCGGGCTGCGTGAACCCTGCGGTGGTCGTGGTCGGCGTCACGCCCGAGGGGCGCGTAAGCTGCACATCGGTGTCGCAGGCCGCCTGCGCCAGCGCGATGCTGGCATAGGGGCCTGATGTTTTGCGGGTGGTGCGGTATTTCGCGCTGTTGGTGCGGTCAACGAAATACTCGTTGCCGAAGCGCCGGATGCGATGGCCGTATCGGCCACTGTCGAAGAAGGCCGGGATGGCACCATAGTTTCGGATGTAGGCGTGCGAGGTGACGGCCATCAGCTTTCCTTCTCAGCCTCTTCCTGCGCCTTGGCACGGTCGGCCATGGCCTTGATGCGACGCCTGAGTTCCGCCGTGTGATCGACCTGCACTGGCGCTTCCTCCCGCTGCACGGTGGTGATCGTCGCCTTGGGGCCATAGCGCATCGGGTCGGTCTTCTCGGTGTAGATTTTCCCGGCGGTGACCCGCGTGCTGGCGTCCCATGTCCCAGCTTTGCCGTCTTCAAGGATGCCGTCAACCAGCAATTCGGTCTGAATGGTCTTCGCCTTGCGATATTTCAGGTTGAACGCGGGTTCCTGTTCCATCCACAGGAGGAAGGTTCCGGGCAGGGGGTAGTCGCGATTGTTCGAACACAGCGCGTTCAGCGTCTCGCCGTTCATGACCCGCAGGATGATCGCATCGGCCAGATCGGGGTCGAAGTCGAGCGGCCTGCGCAGGTAGTCGTCTTCGGCCCAGCGCGGCTGGTAGACGGTCACTTGTGGGACGGGGCGGGGCATAATTCAGGGGGGAACTTAACGCCCTTCCGGGGGGCAGGCAACTGGATGAGCGTTATATTCTTGACGCTACGACGATGGGTCAAAAAGGGGCAAAAAACTGCACGCCAGAAAAAACCAATAGAAAACCAATAGGCGCTAAGTGCTTATAAAAGCTCGCGTATACGTGAACACTATTAGATTTTTACGCTTTTGCTCGCGCGCGATTTTTGCAAATGAGGGTTCACGCGTACGCGATTAAAATAAGAGATAATAGGGCTTGTGCAGCCACCCCGGATATGCGACAAGGTTGGATCGGCCCAACCAGCCGACCCGACCAACCAACCACGAAAGACCAACCATGAACCCCATCGAAACCGCCGTCGCCCCCTTGAAGGCCGACGCTATCGCCCGCGCCGAAACCGAGGCTCAGGCGGCCATCGCCCGTGCCCATGCCAAGCTCGCCGAGTTTGGCTGGGACGTTGACAAGGCCGCGCCCCGCCCGAACGGCAACATGGGCCGCGCCCAGTACAAGACCATGATGGCCCGCCACAACTGGCTGCTCAGCCTGACCGACCACACCAAGTCGTACCACCGCCACGGTGAGCCGCATATCCGCGCGGCGTCCCCGGAACGCGAAGCCCGCTACATCGTCGCTGCCCGCGAGCAGGCCGCCGCTCAGTACGACCTCTTCGTCATGAAGCTGGTGCGCAAGGTCGGCGATTGCCTGACCGCCACGCTCACCGGCTCGCACGTCTGGGGCCACAGCATCCTCACCGTTGGCAAGGCCGATGGCACCACCGAGCGCTGGAAGACCCAGCAGATTGTCAACCAGTCGGTGCTGGGGACGATCTTCAACCAGTGGCCGAGCCGGAAGGTCAAGTGATGGCCCACCCCGCCGACCGCTTCATCAAGGCGACCGATGCCCCACGGGGCATCGTTCGTGCCTGCACGCTGTGCAGGTTCTCGGACCTCGTCCTGAAGCCCCGCCCCGGCACCGCCGGGCGCGGCTGGGGGATGCGCGAGGGCAACAAGCAGCGCGGTCGCCTGATCGCGCACATCAAGACCGCTCACCCGGAGGTGCTGGCATGACCGCCACCCTCCGCGACGTGAAGAAGGCCGCCGCCCTGATCGGGGCGACGGTCGTGGACGACAAGGCGTATGGCACCCACGAATGCACCGTCGAAGCGCCGCACCGCTATCGATGGGCCGATGGCCTGCACATGTTCGTAGACTGCACCAACCAGCCGTGGAAGCCCGACTACCAAGACCTGCTTGACCGTATGAGCTACGGCATTGAACCCTGCACCGACCCCGAGTGCGACTGGTGCAACAGCGACGAGGACGACCAGTGACCATGAAACAATTTTTCGCCCCGCTGCTGATCGTGCTGACCCCTATCGGCGTTCTGGCCACCATTCACGGTGGCCAGAATTACCAGCGCCATCAGCTTGAGCAGACACGGCAACACGACCGCGACACCTGTGATGCGCTCGCCGAGATTGCCGCCCTGAAGCACGTGTACGTCATCACCACGCAGGAGGTGCAACGCTGCGAAGATCGCTATCAGAAAAAATGGGGCTCGACCCGATGACCCGCGTTCAGCTCCGCCGTCTGGCGATACTCACCGAGCTTGTGAAGCTGTCCAAGGACGGGTGGGCCAACGCCCGCCCCTGCGACTACGAACCCCTTGAGGCCGAGCTTCGCTCGCTCGCCCAACCCACCGGAAAGGTGAAACCATGACCGACATCGAACGCGACGCCCGCGAATACTGGGCGCTTCTCCACTCTGCCCCCAATGGCTGGGGGCAGCACGTCCATCCGCGCTACGGCGCGTCCCACTACATGCTGCTGGCCATGTGCCAGCGGCATGGCAAGGATGCCTTCGACGCCGCGCTTGACGCGACGCGGGCGAGCGTCCTCGCACAAGCCTGAAGCCTACCGGCCTGCCCTGTGGGCTATGGGGCAGGCCGTCAATCTCAACCCAAACATTGGAACCAAAACCATGCGCTACAACCCCGTTAAAATCCGCATTCTCTGCGCCACCAACCCCAAGAAATTCGGCACCGCCGCTTGGGCTCGCTTCAACCTGTACCGGGATGGCATGACCATTCCCGAGTTCAAGGCCGCTGGCGGCTGGCAGGAAGACATCACCAACGACCTCGCCAAGGGCTTCATCAGCCTCTCAAACTTGGACAACCGCCCCGATGGCACCGCCCCGAACGGCGCTCAGAACAGCAACCGGCAGGCCGCTATCGCCCGCATCAGGGCGCTCGCCGCCAAGACCATCGACAACGGCTGCACCGAGGCCGAGGCCATGTCCGCCGCCGCCAAGATGGGCCAGTTGATGGACAAGTATGGCATCGCGTCCAGCGAGACTGAAATCCGCGACGAGAAGTGCCTGACCGGCATTCACGGCGGCGAGCGCAAGAAGCGCCACGAAAGCCAGTGGGTGTCATCAGCCGTGGGCAAATACTGCTCTTGCCGCGTCTGGTATCGCACCGGCACCGGGAACATCTGTTTCTTCGGCCTGCCCAGTGACGTGGAAGTCGCCACGTACCTCATGCGTGTCATCGAAGGGTCGATGAACCGCTCGTTCAAAGACTATAAGCGCGATCCTTTCTTCCCCTCACACGAAAGCTCGCGCCGGGTGCGCAACACGTTCATGAACGGGTTTGCCCGGCGCGTGAACGCCCGGCTCGCCGAAATGCTCGCCGCCCGCGAGGCCGAGGCCCCCAAGACCACCACCGGCACCTCGCTGGTCGTGGTCAGGAACGCCGTGGTCGCCGAGCAGTACGAGGCCCTTGGCCTGCGCCTGCGCAACACCACCAGCCAGCGTGCGATGAGCTACAGCAACGCCGCTCACGAAGCGGGCATGAAGGCCGGTGACCGGGTGCATCTGGGCAGCGCCATCAGGGGCGGTGGCGAGAACCGCCGCCTGCACTGACCGGCCCCAGCCAAGCCCCCGCGTGAAAGCGCGGGGGTCACCCCATCCCCTGACGAGGAAACCTGCCATGACCGCCACCCACCTTGCCGCGTGCGACGCCCGAGCTATCCGCTTCGCCCTTGCCCTGCCCGACAGCGCCGACCTGCCCTACCCCAGCGCCGAGGTGCTGGCCTGCCTTGACCTCAGCCATGACGTGCCGGTGATGATCGCCACAGCCGTCCTGCGGGGCCGCCTGACGCGGTGTCCCCCGGACATGCGCCTGACCCCCAAGCCGTGGCCGAAACTGCCCACAGCCGCCTCTGTGCCGGTCAAGAAGGGCCGCGTATCCGGGGATGCCGTGCTGGCCACGTGCGCGCCGAACCCCAAGAAACCCGGCAGCGCCGCGCGCGAGCGGTATGCCCGCTACGCCATCGGCCTGACCAAGAACCAGCTACGCGGGCTTGGGCTGACGCTGGAAGACCTGCTGGACGATTGCGAGAAGGGTTTCATCACATGGGCCACATGATCGGGTACACGCTCGTTGCCACGCTTGCCCGCCGCGCTGGCCTGACCTGCCACTTCGATGGCGCATACCTCGTCTTCCGCCGTGCTGATGGCACCGAGGCCGGGCGCACGCTGATGGACGACAACGGCATGGCCAGCCGCCATGCGGTCGAACTTATTTTGAAATAGGGGTAGACGCACGATCCAACCCGTGCCATAAGCGTTTCGGGTCGCTCAACCAAGCGGCCCGCGACCAACCAACCACAGGAACCAGCCACATGACCTACCGCAATCTCCGTTACCTCTGCGCCGCGATCTGCCGCGCCGAGGGCGACTTCTCCCAGCCTGCTTTCGCGATCTACAACGATCACGGCAGGGTTCTCCGCTTCGGCACCGACCGCACGGCCATGCTGAAGCTCTTCAACCGCGCCTACGACCGCATTCCCGGCCTGCACATCAGCGCCGTGTGGGCTCAGAACGACTACCAGCCCGTCGCCGACGCTGCCGAACGCGCGCTGGCACGCTGGGAAGCTGCCAACCTGTGACCTGAACCGGGAGGGCTTCGGCCCTCCCGCCACCAACCACCAACCACGAAGGAACCAGCCACAATGACCACCACCGACCACGACATCCGCCGCGACCCCGCCTACATGCGCTTCTGGCACGCCATCAACGAGGGCCGCGCCCTGCTGGGCCTGCCCGAGGCGCTTTTCGGCAACGTCCATGCCATGTGGATGCAGGCCATGCAGGTCACCCAGACCGAGTTCAACTGTGCCGCCCTGCGCGGCACGACCCCGCAGCCGAGCGCCGAGCGCATCGACCCCTACGAGGCGCAGACGCGGGCCAATCGCTCGTACGCCATCAACCGCGCCAACCAGCGCTGAACCCAACCGGGGCCGCCTGACCAGCGGCCCCATTTTTCTCAAGGAACCAACCACATGACCCGAGTTCAAATTCCCGTCTGGTCCGACAGATGGATGCGCGGCGACAGGTATGGCGAAATCGTCAAGATCGTCGTCAGGCCCGAGCCCAATCGCGACGGCACCTACAAGCTCGCCCGCATCAAGCTGGACAAGTCGGGCAAGGTCGTCAGCTTCCCGCTCGCCGACTGTGAAGTGCTGTCATGAGCGCCACCCTGACCAAGCGCCAGCGCGACATGCTGCGCGACCTTGACCGCGACGGCGAGGCGACCGACTACGCCAGCTTCGCCGACCGCGCGCCCGGCGGGCTCGCTTGGCGCAACCGCGAGCGGGTCATCGACGCCCTGCACCGCAAGGGCCTGATCGACGGCGACCTCGCCCTGACGCCAGCCGGGAAGGAGGTGCTGGCATGACCTCCCCCCTGCTCACCGTGCCCACCCTGCGCACCCTGCTCGCCGACACCGTGACCAACTGGTCGCGGCTGGGTGCGCCCGCGCTCTGCGAGCGCTTCGTGCTGAACAACGGCTGGGTGTTCAAGGGCCGCAAGCTGCCCAAGAGCTACGTCAGGGGCGAGCCCAAGAACTGTTTCCAGAACGCCGCCGACCTCGCCTCGCAGAACCGTACCCGCCTGCGCTACGTCGAAGGCTACGCCATGCGCAACCGCCTGCTGTTCCCGACGCTGCACGCTTGGTGCATCGACAGCAAAGACCGGGTGATCGACCCGACATGGGACGACCCCCAGCACTGCCAGTACATGGGCGTCCCCATGACGGCGGGGGAATGCTGGGCCGAGATGAAGCGAACCGGCGTCTACGGCCTGATCGACCCCGGCATGGTCAACTACGAATGGATGTTCCGCCTTGACCCCGGCCTCAAGGCCGAGGTCGAGGCCGTGGTCGGCAAGGTGAACCTTCCGGGGTAAACGATTTGACCCGGAAGAAACTGGGGGCTTCGGCCCCCTTTTTCTTTTGCCGGGGCTTGCGCCGAGTAGGATCGTGCGTTATGACCTGAACCGGGTCGCAACCAACGGCCCCCGACCAACCAACCACAAGGCCAACCACCATGAACACCACCACCCTGCACTACTACCGCCAGTTCCGTGCCCACCAGCACGCCGTCGCCATGGACGGCAGCGGCAGTCTGACCGTCTACCCGAGCGGGCGCACCGAGACGAGCTATGGCAGCGCGCCCTATGGCGAACACGCGCTCAGCGCCTACCTCAGCGCCAAGTGCCACATCGCCTTTCGCCAGCGCCTCGCCGCTGACGTTGCCGACCACAAGAAGCGCAGCCGCGCCGCCAAGCAGGCGTGGAAGACCCGCCGGGCGGGGGCACGCTGATGACCTACGTCATCGACGGCTTCATCCCCCACTGGGACACCCCGGCCCTGCCCCGTCCCCACTGGACGACCATCGCCTGCACGAAGAGCCTCGCCGAGGCCCGTGCCCTGCTCAAGGCGGCCAACAGCGACCCTCGCTTCAAGCGCGGGCGGGTGCTGGCCGCCGGGGTGGAGGTCACGATATGAGCGTCAGCCAGAACACCCAGCGCGGCCTTTACGCGCGGTCGTGCGACGAAACCCACTTCGCCCGCGACGCCGTCGCCGCCGAGGTCAAGGCCACGGCGCTGCGCGCCACCGGCCTTTACCAGCGCATCGAAATGCGCAGGTGGAACAATGGCACCCGCCAGCAGGCCCGTTGGGAATACAAGATCATGGCGTGGCGCAAAGCCTGACCGGGGGAACCGGAAAATCCCGAGGGGGCCGCGAGGCCCCCTTTTCATTTGGGGCCGGATCAGCGTACCGTGCCGCCGCGATGCCCACCTTTGCGCACGATCCCTCCCGCGTTCACCCGCCTGCGAGCGCGGGCGGCTACCCGTCAATCGCCGAGGAAGAGCGGACATCGCGGGCAGTACCGGCACCACGCGAGGTCGTCCCGGAACCGCCACGTACCCGCTCTGTCTACGACGACAAGATAACCCTTGTGTCCATCGCCTTGGGCGAAAGCGGGATGCCGCACCGCGTCGTGTTCGTGAACACGCATCGCCAGTACCGGGGACAAGGCCGGGCCACCAACATGCTCAACACCGCACTGGGCGATATGGACGCTGATGGCCGACCGTCCGAAATCTATGTCCGAAATGTTGAGCCCGACTGCGATGTCGGTCGCCTCGTCGCGTTCTTTGCACGTTTTGGCTACGGGCAAGCAGACCCCGACCCGGATGAACCCGACACGCCCCACCTCACCCGCCCCGCTGGTGGTTGACGCGCTTTTCGCGGTGACCATCACCGGCCTGACGGCCCGCACCTGCCGCTGGCCTCTCTGGGGGCACGACGACCGCCCCAACCGCAAGTCGCTCTACTGCGGCCTGCCGCCGCTCGCCCCCGACCAGCCCTACTGCGCCGCTCACGCCCACCTCGCCTACAAGGAACCCCGATGACCGCCACCACCATGGCTTGCTGCCCGTTCTGTCGCAAAGTGTTCCAGTTTGAATGGGGCGAGGCGATCACCACCGTGATCGACGGCAAGCGGCGCTTCGTCTGCCAGCCGTGCAACGACAGGCTGATGGTTATCGCCAAGACTGCCGCCCCGCAGAAAAGCAACGGCTCGGTTCCGGCGGGATAAAAATTTGCCCGAATAAAAAAAGGATCGTACAACGGAAGCTCTAAACCACCGGACACCGGACAGGAGAGTTTTCCGTGACCAATCTTGTAGTGCCTACCGTAAATCTCAACGGCAACGACGCCGATGACCTCGTCGCCCAGCTTCGCGACGTGCTGAAGGCTCTGGACGATGCCAACAGCCAGATGGGCGCTGCCAGCGACATCTGGCATGGCCGCAACTTCCAGCTTGCCCCCGACCCGCAGCGCGCCCAGTTCGATGCGCAGATCGCGTGGACGGAACGCCGCCTCGTCATCGCCAAGATGCGCGACGAAATCATGGAACTGGCCTTGGCCGTTCAGGAACAGGGGCGTGTCAGGGCATGATCGTCCACGTCTTCCACAACGCCACCCACGTGGCGACCATCGCCGCGCCCGGCGACCTCAATACCGACGAGGCGCTGGAATTCGCGTGGCGCTGGACGCAGAACGTGGACGGCTCTTGGTCGGTGCCCGGCTCTGCCGACTATCATGAGCGCGTCAAGGTCGTGGCCCCGCTGCGCGAGCATCAGGGCCGTACCTTTGGCCACCGCTCAAGCGCGGTCGGCGACATCTTCACCACCGGGACGCGCACCTTCGTGGTCGCGTCCACGGGCTTCCGGGAACTGACCGAGGTCGCCGAGCTTATCGGGGAAGTCATGGGGAAGCCCCATGCGGCTTGAAGCAAAGTTCCACAAGGCCATGTTGGCTCTGTACGAGCAGACCAAGCGCGAGGTCTACAGCCCGACGCTGTTCTTTGCCGCCGTCGCGAATGTCGGCGGGCGGCAGGCCGTGAAGGATTTGATCAACAAGGAAACCGCCGAGGGCTTTTACCACCTCGCCGAGGCCAATCGCTTCGACCTGACCGTGGAAGCCTACGTGATCGAACACCCGGAATACTGGCCGCTGTTCACCCTTGACGAAATCCGGCGTGCCAACGCCCGGCTGCGCTCGTTCAGCTACACGCCACGGGTGCAGGCATGAGCAACCAGCCCGTGTATCTGGGCGACGGCGTCTATGCCACCTTCGACGGGTGGTATGTCGAGCTTCGCCTGAGCCGCCACGACGTGCCCTTCGCCGTGGCCCTTGAGCCGCCGGTCATGGAAAAGCTGATCGCCTACTACAGGCAAGTGTCTAACCGGAAGCCGCAGCGGCCATGACCGCCATGCGAACTATTTGCTGGGCCTGCAAGACGACCCACGACGCCGCCACCCCGGTCAACAGCAAGAAGGACGCGCCCGCCGAGGGCGACGTGAGCCTGTGCCTCTCCTGCGGCGAGTGGGGCATGTTCACCGCCGCTGGCGAACTGCGCAGGCCGACCGACGACGAGTTCATGGAAATAGGCACCGACCCACGGATGCGCCTGACGCGCCAGTTGTGGGTCGAAACGGACAAGGAACGCAGGCGTGAGCAAGGAAGCCTTTCTGGAAGTGACGATCAGTTTCGCGGTGAACAGCGGCGACACGACCAGTGGCCCGATGCTGGTTCGCTTCGGGGCGATACAGACCATCACCCCGCTGGCGAGCGGCACCAAGATCAGTCTGGGCGGGGGCACGGCGCTGTACGCGACCGAGAGCTACGAACAGATCGCGGCGGCGCTGGCCGGGGTCAAACCGCTGTGAGGCCGGTCTTCGCCAAGATCGGCACCGGGGGGCGGCTCAGCCTTGCGGACATCTGCGGGTTCATCCCGACCTTCCTCAGCCTCGCCGACCCGCGCCCGGCGCGCGAGCAGCTTGACGCCCACTACCAGCACGGCGGCGGCTGGCGGCCACAGGAAGGCTTCACGATGCACGGCGGCATGAGCCTGCACTATCCCGGCGACCCGGCGTTCCGGCCCTTGGCCATGGCCCGGTTCCGCGACGAGAAGATCGTCATCTACGAACACGAATATGTTGCTGTCATCCAGCCGGATGGCAGCTTCGAAGTCAGCAGGATGAATTGAGGGTACGACATGAACAAGGAACGTAGAGCCGCCATCGCCAAGCTGCGCGGCGAGCTTGAAGAACTGGCAGATAGTCTTGCAAACCTGCGGGACGAAATTGAAACCCCGCGCGACGAAGAGCAGGAATACTTCGACACCATGCCCGAGAGCATTCAGGGCGGCGACAAAGGGCAGGTCGCCGAGGCCGCCGTCAACTCGCTTCAGCAGGCTTACGACTATCTGGACAACGCCCACAGTGAAATTCAGAACGCCATCGGCGAACTGGAAGAAGCAGCCGCATGAACTAAGGTTTGGGGAGTGTCATGCGGCGAGGGGCGCGGGTTGCCACACGGCCCGCGCCCTTTTATACTTCCTGCCGGGTCGGAGGTGGTGAAGGTCAGGGTTACTTCTGGAAAAAAGTGCGCCCCTGTCCGCTTGTTCCCCTTCGACCTAGATGCCCGGTCGCGACGACGAACGCCAAGTGCCCATCAAATTGTGGCGCAGCCACAGGATGCCCGTAGCGCAGCCCAGCAGCCCCGTACAGCGCGATGAGCCCGTTTCCGCTACCAGACAGCCGCCAGCCCCACGGAACGCGCCCAGCGAGCCCGCAGGCGGCCCAGCGCCTAACCCAGCAGCATCACCAGCGCCACCAGCAGGCAAAACACCGCCGTCCACATGAAAATTGCCGTGAGTTGCCGCATGGCCCTCATCCTCGCCGCCGCGCCGTGCGACTGGTCAATATGGCCATGACGTTCGCCCAGTTCCACTCGGTGGGCGGGCCGGGCCAGCGGCCCAGCACGGCGCTTCCGGGAAGGTCGTTCAGGCCGAGCTTGGCGAGGTCGCGCGCGGCATCCCCGGACACGGCCCACAGGCTGTCGCCTCGCCGCTGCGCGCTGCCGACGCCCTTTGCCCGGATCAGGAACGTGCAGTGCACGCCTGCCCGCCGATGGGTTTCGAACCACGCCACCTGATGCGGGCGCAGGGTCACGGCCCAGCCGTTGGTCATCTTGTGTTCGATCCACCCTGACGTTTGGGTGGGCTGATGCGCCCAGAAGCTGTCGGGCACGCCAGCGTGGGTCGAGCCCGTCTCGATGGGCGTCCACAGCCACCCTTTGCTCTTGTGCAGGTGGTCTTGCACGATGCGGCGCAAGCCCGCGTCGGCGACGGTCATGTCTTTGTGGGCTCCGTCACATGCTCGCTGCCATCGGGCAGCATGATGATGCGTCGGCACCAGACGCAGCCAGCTTTCTGCGCATCGACCGCCTCGTCGCCCATCAGCAGGCATACAGGCGGCCCCTGACAGACGATGATCGTGGGTGGCTCGTCGTCTTCGTCGGCGATGGTCATTGCCGGGGGCTGAGGTAGTGGTCAACCGTGTGGCGCACGTCGCTATCGTTGCGGTAGATGTCGTTTTCGCGCGCCACCCATCGGAGGTAGTCGAGCGGCACTTCGGCCCATGGCTGGCCCTTGTGCTTGCCGAAATTGCAGGTGGCCAGCAGCACCGGGGTCTGGCTGAGTTGCAAAAGGTTAGCCGGTGTCCGACCCGTCGCCAGCATCCGTAAAAGGATCGCACCTGTGCACGCCGCATCGTAGAGCGCCCTGTGCGGGGCCATGCCCGCCAGCATCTCTTTAGGCGGCTCAGCATTCAGGTGATAGCGCAGAACTTGGTTCCCCATCTTCGGGCTTTCCGGGTAGAGGTGCCGGGCGCACTGGTAGGTGTCGATGAAGGCCAGCGACAGTTCCGGCAGGAACTTCATGTCGAACTTCGCATTGTGCGCCGCATAGAGCATGGTGCCGGGCTGCTCAGCCGCCTTTAGCTGCCCGATGGCGATGCCCCGTGGCACGCAGTAGGGCGCACCGGGCTTGACCTGATCGGGGTGGATGTGGTGGGCGGCCCGCGCCGCCGGGTGCATGGCCGCTGTGGTTTCGATGAACGACCACGCATATTCGCCAAAGACCCAGCCGCTGGCTGGCCGGGTGTCGTCGCCGACCTTTCTGAGGTTGACCAAGCCTAACTCGCACATCTCGGCTCCGTTGGCCGGGTCGTCGCCGGTCGTCTCGGTGTCCAGCACGACGATGCGGTTCACGTTGTCCATGGGCCAGCCTTGCGTTGTGGTGCGAAGCACCGCATAGTGACGGTGCGAAGTGTTTGACACCCTCAGACCTTGGTACGCAAGCTCAACTCAGGCCCCTTCGTCGGGGGCCTTTTCTTTGAGCGCGGTGTCAGCAATCTCCCGGACCCATGGCACGATGCGCCGGTCGTGACTGATGTTCAGCAGCGCCATGCGGAACCGGGCGTTTTCTTCCTTCAGCTTCCTGATAGCCCACCAGCGCCTGCGCGCGATGGTCTTTTTCCTAGCGGCTTCGGTCTGTGCGTCCAGCGTGAAATCGATCTTCCACGGGTTGGGCTTCGGCTTCATTTTTCCAGTCGGTCAAGAATGAGGTTCACCCGCTCGTCGCCCAGCGCGGCCAGCCGGGTGACAATCGTCTGTAGGCTGCTCAGCACCGTGTCACCGCCATCGAACCTGTCGGTGGCGTACTGGTGGTGAGCGTCATACTTGTCGCAGCGGCGGCAATAGCGGGTGAGCCGGGCATTCACATCGGTGGCCACGGCCTTGCATTTCTGGCACTGGTAGGGACGGCGCTTGACCTCGGCCCGGAATGCCAGTTCCTCGGCCCGCGCCCGTTCCTGTCGCATGGCGAGAGCGGTCGGGGATGGCGAGTGGGTCGGAGATGGCGAGTATGGGGCCGGGGGCGCATAAGTCACGAAACCGATGTAGTCGTGATAATTGAACTCGGCCAGCGTGATGCCCCGTTCCTTCAGATACCGGTAGACGTTCGCGTCAAGCTTCGTATCGACATCGATCACCATGGCTTCTTGGCCTCTCCCCAAGTGGGTCCTACCTCGAAATCGACAATCGTCGGGACGACGAGCGGCGTCGTTTCGACCATGATCGCCTGTGCCTTCTCGGCGACCGCCCGGTCGGCGGTGCTGATGTCAAGCTCGTCGTGCAGTTGCAGCATCGGCACGATGCCTTCGCGCCAGCAGGCGAGCATCGCCAGCTTGGTCTGGCGCGCGGCTGAGCCCTGAATGAGGTTGTTCAGGCTCTTGCGGGTGTCGGCCCGCCGCAGCATCGTCTTGGCCCATGGGTGGTCGGGGTTCTCGCGCCGCTTCATGGCCTCGTCGTAGCTGCACGGGCTCATCTTGTGCCCCTGCGCCTCGGCGCTCATGCGCGTGTCGAAATCGACATAGCCGCCCTCCCAGCGCGGGTAGTGCATCCGGGCACCGTCGATCAGCCTGATGTAGCCGCGCTCGTTGGCGGCCCGCTTGCATTCGTCCTCTAGGCTTTTGATGAACGGCAGGCGGTTGTGATAGTCGCGCAGCAACTCTTCAGCTTCGGCGAGGCTCAGGCCAAGCTCTTCCGCCAGCGCCCGCTTGCCTTTGCCGTAGGTCATCGACAGGTTCAAAATCTTGGCGATGGCGCGGGGCCGGTCAACCATCTCGGCGACCATCTGGTGATAGTCGGTGCGCGGGTCGTCCAGATACCGCTGCACTGCCGCCTCAGCGCCCCGTGCACCGACCTTGGACGCGAAGTGCACGGTCAGCCGTGGCTCCTGCTGGGAATAGTCAAGCGCCACCCAGCGCTCGCCCTCTTCCGGGAGGAAGCAGCTTCTGATCGCCACGCCGATGTCGTCCTTGTCAGGGGAAGGCATCTGCTGAAGCGGTGGTTCCGAATAGCTGAACCGGTGCGAGCGTGTCCCCCCGGACGTGTCGCGATACTGGTGTATCTCGGCGTGGATGCGGCCCCGGTATTCGTAGCTCAGCAGGAAGTTCTCAAGGAACTTCGACTTGGCTTCCTCGTACTTTTCAGCGACCGCACAGGCGCGCGGCAGCGGGTGGTCGTGCTTCTCCATCCAGTCTTTGGTGAAGCTCGCCTGTGAGGTCTTCTGGGTGCGCGGGAAGGCGATATGCTCGCGGCTGAACCATTCTTCCATCTGCTTGGGCGAGCGCACCTCTTTCATGCTGGCGGCACGCTTCAGTTCCAGCAGCGAGCCGACCTCGGCCAGTGCCGCGTCGCGCTTGGCGGTGAACGCCTTCATGGTCTGTTCGATGCGGGGCATGTCCAGCCGGATGCCGCGCCGCCGCATGGCGGTCACCATGGGCAACAACGCCATCTCGGTGTCGTAGGCCCCGGTCAGGTTTTGCGCGTGCAACAGCGGTGCCGTGTGCTGCCACAGCGCCCATGTCTGCTCAGCGTCGGCGATGGCGTAGGGGGCCGCGAACTTGGCTTCCACGGCCCAGATGGCCTGAGCCGCCTTGGCGGGGTCGTAGCCCTCGCTTTCCACGGCCTGCGCCAGCAGCTTCTTGTCCTTGCCGGGAAGGCCGATGCGATGGCAGCAATCGTCCAGCGCGTAGCTGAATTCGTTCTCGTCGGTCAACACACAGGCGGCGAGCGTGTCATCGATCTGCGCGCCGGTCAGGTCGGCCCCGCTCGTCGTCAGCCAGCCATAGTCGTAGGCGGCGTTGTGGAAGACCAGCCGGGTGGCGCTCTTGGCGATGTCGGTCACCCACTGCATGACCTCTGTCCGCGCGAAATGGTTGCCGTCAGCATGGTAGATCGGCGCATAGCCGCTGGTGCCCTCGGCGGCCCAGCTTACGCCGCAAATGTAACCTTGGCCGAAAGCCCAGCCGGGGCCTTTGCCATGCTCAAGACCCATGTCGCGGGTTTCGCAGTCAAGCACCACCACCGGATGCTGCCGCAGGTCGGGCAGTTCCGATGGTGGTTTCCAGTCGCTGTCGGGGCGGAACAAGCCAAGCTGCCCTTGTTTGAACCTCTTGGCCACGGGTCAGATGCCCCGGTTCAGTTCCTGCCGCACGGCGCGCACGGCGTCGTCCATGCCCGTGTCGGCGTCGCTGGCGGCAGCGTGGTGGCCGCCGTTCTCGGGCGTGCCGCCATGACCGTTGGCAGCAACCTCTTTCGTCCGCTTGCCATAGATGTCGTGAACCCGCTGCATGGCTTCCTCGCGGGTGCAGCCCCAGCCCACGGCGAGCGCGGCGTAAAGCTCCTGCCCGTCATAGGGCCGCACGGGCTTGCGCAGGCGGTCTGCGACGCAGCGGGCGTAACCGGCGATGTCGTCCCAGTGATCTTCGTGGCTGGGGTCGCCTGCCAGTATGCGGGCCATCTTGTGGGCGATCATATAGAGCGCGTGCCGCTGGGGGTCGGGCAGGATGGGCCAGTTGCGCTCGCGCTGCATGGCCCGCAGCATCTCCCACGTCGCCCGTGAATTCTCGTTGAATTCGCCATGCACGGGGGCGCGCTCGCTCATCACCTTGGCGGTCTTGTCCATCATGCGCTTTCCTTCAGGTTGTAGCCCACGGCCCCGGTGCGCCGGTTCATCTGGTACAGCACGTCTTCGTGCCTTGCGTCGGCGCGCTCAATGAACTCATTCACGGCGTTGTAATCGTCGCGGGTCAATGTTGCCGCGAGCTTCAGGGCGGCCTGTCGCGTGCGCATGACGATGGCGATGGCGTACATATTGCCCATCAGCCGTTCCACCATGCCGAACTGCATTATTTCCAAGAGGTCGCACACCTTGATGCGGGCGATCAGGTTTGGATGCAGCGGCGGCAGTTGCGCCAGCTTCAGCTTGTCCATCTCCCGGCGTTCCAGCCGCTCAACGATGCTCTTGAGGTCGGGATTTTCCGCTTTCACGGGGAACGGGATGTCGCCGACGCCAAGCTCGCCCGCGTCGTGCAGGCGGATATAGCGTTCGACCGGGCCGCCCAGATCGCCGAAGATGGCCGCGTAGATGCAGGCCATCTGCCAGCTATGCTCAGCCACCGTCTGGGTCTGGATGGTAGGCCACGTGTGATACCTTCTGGTGCGGCCCGCGAAATACAGGTCGTCGGTCACGAAATCGGTTTGGGTCATGTAGCGTCCTCGTCAACAATGCCTCTTCCGACCTTGCTTTTACGATCCTTTTTCGTTCCGGGCAAACCTTCGGGCTCAGGTTCGTGGTCTTCCAGCCGCTCGCGCGCCTCGCGCCGCTGCCGGGGTGGCAGTTCCTTGGCCGCCGACGCAGCCCTCGTCGCCGCCGCCTGACTGACGCGGGCCAGCACTTCGACCTGACCGGTGCCGCTGCACGACAGGCACGGGTTGCCCGATACCGGGTCGGTGCCCTCGCCAGCGCACGCCTCGCAGTCGCGTACCTTCTTGATCGTCCTGAAAATGCTCATTTCCATGTCTCCTTGACGCGCCAATGTTGAAGCAGGCGGATTTTCCCTGACGAATTCATGCCCGCCAGTTTGACGGGGTCATCAAGGAACCCCTTGTCATGCAGCGGCTTCATGCGCGGCGAGACAGACCACTTGTCGATGTTCATCTCGGCAGCGATCTGAATTGAAGTCATGTAGCGTGGCCAGCATGTCCGCATGAAATTAAAGACATCCTCTTCCAATTTCGATTTCCCAACAATGCTTGCGGCCAGATGTGAAGTGTAGGGGTCGCCCGGTCGGGCTGATGCACTTGTCATTTCTTCATCCTCCGTTTCAGCCACGCTGCCGTAGCAATTCGCCAGTCAGGCGCGGCAATTGAATGTGCCCAGTTCAGTGCTTCTTCCCAGTCATGCTCTTTGCGCAGTTTGTTCGCGAGGAACATGGGCCGCGCCGTGTTGGTCAGGAATTCATTTCGCAGCTTCGGCACCTCGTCGGGGTCGGCGACATAGGCCCTGACATCGGCGTCGAATGTGTAGGGGTCGGTCACCAGCGGCAGCGTGCCGGGGTAGGCCGGATGACGGGACATCGCGTCAAGGCTCACCAGATGCTTGGCGCTGTCGTACATATGCCAGTTCCAAGAGAACTGGGTCATCGTGCCCATGCCGACGCCGATGCGCGCGGCGAGGTATTCCTGCAAGATTGAGAAATGCACGACATTCGCGCCGTAGCAGCCCCAGACGATATCGTTGCTGCGGCAGGTGACGCCAAGATCAAGCGCGTTTTTCTGAATGCGCAGGTAAATCTGGGTGTTGCAGGGGCGATCCTTTAAGCCAACGACACCCAGATCACATGGCGCGTCCCACATCTGGATGACGGCTTGGCGGCTGGTCGGGTCGTCCTGCAAAATGCTAATTACTTTTTTCAACTGGTCTAGCGCCGTGTTGGTGTAGGCATTTGGGTTCTCGAAATGGCGACGCCACCGGTAGCCGTAGGCCCCGTGCATCTGTCCGTCTTCCTCGGCGAACCGGGCCGAGAAGTCGCCGACGAACTGGTCAAGCCATGTCGCGTCGTTCTGCCCGGCGAGCATCCACAGCGCTTCGTGTAAGTGAAATATAGGGTTTGCATCCCTGACCGGGTCGAACAGCACCCGCTGCATCGGTTGTGCATAGTTGGTGACCACCGGCCACGGCACGACGCGCACGTTACCCGCCCGCGACGGCTCAGGCACGCCGTACATATCAATCAGGGTGATTGCCTTCGGCCATGCGTCGTTGACGTTGGTCGCGTGTATCGTCCTCATATCAGCCCTTCTCTCATCGCCAGCCATTCCGGCAGCGTCACGATGACGATGTCGCTGCCCCTTTTCCCTTCGATGTCGCACTGGCTCTTGGGTAACCAGACGGCATCTTTTTCCTCGCCGCTGTCGGACACCAGAATAGCCATGGGGGTTTCGTGGTGCAGGTGCAGTGTCAGGTCGATTGGCTCGCGGCTCATAGTCCCAGCAACTCCATGGTCTTGGTCATCGCCTCGGCGCGTGGCAGCATGAACACGTTCAGGCCAATTTTCCGGTTGTTCCGGGTCGTGACGATCAGCGACCGGTGCTTGTTCCGGGTGTGAACCTCGTTGAACGGGTTGGGGCTTTGCGCTGCCTCGCGGCGCGCGTAGATCGACGCCAGACACTCGTCTATCGTGGTGGCCAGCAGGATGACGGTGAGGCCCCCGGCGGCGTCCAGCTTGCGCAGGCGGGGTTTCCCCCAGCTACCCACCAGCAGCCCTTCAAACAGCACGTTCTGGCCCCGCAGGGCCTCGGCGACGATCAACGCTTCCTGATCGTTGGCCGCCCCCGGCCACGTCTGCGCGTCGCAGCCACCGGTCGCCTCATCGTAGCGCCCGATGACCGTCAGCTTGGCCTTGTCCCAGATGTAGGCCCCGACCTTGCGCCGTGGCCCGAGCGGGAGCTTGAGCGCCTTGTCCATGCCCCCGGCCCGTGCCATCGCCTCGCGGGCGATGAAGCTCTTGCCGGAACCCGACGCACCTCTCAACAGCACAATCATGGGCGATCCATTAGATACTGCTTAAAGTATTCGTTGGCGAGCGCGCCCTTCCGAACCTGCTTCACGGCCTCGATTGCCTCGGCTCCGGTCAGGCCCCGCAGCCGCATCAGGGCCAATGCCGCCACCAACCCCGAGCGGTTGCGTCCGCCCCAGCAATGCACCAGCGCGCAGCCGCCCTCCCGGATGTGGCGTTCGACACGCACGGCGGCATACTCGGCGACGATTGCCGCTTCGCCCGTGACCTTGCCGTCTGGCATGGTCTTCTGCTCGTACCAGCCCACCAGTTCGCGCACCCGCGCATCGGGCGTGTGCCACAGGTTCATCACGCCGGTAATGTCATGGTCGCCAATCAGGTAACGCACTTCGTTATCGGTCAAGGTGTGGGTTCGCGCCGACAGGTACATCCGGCCCGGCATCAACTCGTAGACCCGCATCATGCCGACCATTCCTTCGGATGCGCAAAGTCAGTGGTGGAAAGGTAGTTGAACCGCAGGTCTGACCACGTGTAGCCATGGTCGGCCAGCGATGCCGCCGCGTCTTTGCGCGGCTTGTCCCAGCCCATCATTTCGCCGAGATGCTTGAACGGGAACAGCTTCTTGCGCGCCTGCCAGATGGCCGATGTGTATTCCCACTCGTCCTCGGCCCGCCGGGCATATCTCAGTTCGCTGTCGTGGCTGCGGCCCGGATAGAACTTCTTGCTTTCCCAGCTTTCGCGGTATTCGCACAGCAGCACCTGAAGCTGGAACATATCGATCTTGATGCCGTGGTCGTCGTCCAGCAGCGCCAGCGCGTCTTCGCAGCTTTCGTGCGCCAGCTTCAGGGCTTCCTTGGAATTGTCCCTGTTGCCCAGCCCCCGGTCGGGGAACAGGTAGCCGAGCGTGTGCCTCGGTGACCACGCGGCGAAGGGCCGGATGTCGGGCGTGCGCACCGGCAGGTCGTGGAAGCGCCGCAGGTATTCGATGAGCTTGATGGCCGCGTACCTGCCCACCGTCTCGATCTTCAGCACGTGTTCCCACGCGATTTCGAACCCCTCTTCCGGGGTGGCCGCGTCAAAGCACCGTTCGCACAGCTTGTCGTAGATGCCGATGAAGTGCTGGCAGTCGCGCAGGTATTCATACATCTGGTCCGGGCGGCGCGCGGCGCGGCGTTCGATGCGCGTGGTGATGTGGCCTCGGGCAAAGGCGGTGTCCAGCCAGTGGCGCATCCACTGAGGGCTTTCCATGCACTTGCTGAAGGGCAGGCCGCGCCACAGCACCTCGCCGTAGGGCACGTTGTAGACGCCGATGTAGCAGCACCCCCGCCATATCGCTTCCTCGTCGCTAGCGGCGTCCTTGGCCATCTCGAATACCGTGGGCAACTGCGGGTCGGGGCCGCCGCTCGCAAGCTCCCACTTGCAGAACTCGGCGAAGAATTTCCGGTGTTCCTCGGTGTTCATTTCGTGAACCATGACAACTCCAATCCAAAACGCTTGCCCTGACCCTCGGTGCATTTGTCGCAGGGTTTCTGCGCCCCCCGGTCACGCGCGATCAGGTTGGCGCGCACCTCGTCGTAGGCGTCCCACAGGTCGGGAAGCGACCGTTCCGGGAAGCTCCCGATGATGTGGGCATCTCCCCAGTCATCGCAGCAAAAGGGCACCGAGCCGTCGAACCACATCGGCATTTCTCTGAACGGCCTGACGCACATCCGGGCCAGCGGCGCAGCTACGGGTCGGACGTTTGGATAAATCTTGGATGCCCGGCCCGGCCCTACGTCAGCAAATCCACCTTGGTTGTGGTAGTGCAGGATGACGTTCTCGCGCGGCACGCGGCCTAGCTCGCTCTTGTAGGTGGTGGCGTCCTTGATGATGAGCGCCCGCCAGTTGGGGCCTCGGTAGCCGTAGGGGCTCATGGCCTCGTCGCCGAAGAACAGGTCGGCGGCACCCTTGAACAGCACCGTGAACTCGCGCAGGCGCTTGGGTGTGTAGCAGTCGAGCAGGAAGCAGTTGACACCCTCGGCCTGCGCTTCGGCGACCCATTCCCTAAACAGCGGCAGGCCCAGCACGTTGACCAGATCGCCGTTGGTGCTGACGAGGAACTGTGCCTGCGGCAACAGCTTGCGGGCGATGCGGATGAACCTGATGAACTGGGGGTGCATCGTCGGCTCGCCACGGTTGGCGATTTCAATTCTGACCTTCGGTTTCCAATCTCTCACGGCCCGACAATAGTCGATCCATAAGTCTTCGTGCATGAACTGGTAGGGGCCTTCGGCCCATGTCTGGTTGCGCAAGCCGCAGAAGACGCATCGCATGGTGCAGCCGCGCACGAATTCCGGCTTCAGCGTGTACGGCAGATGCCGCCCGCCTGTATTTCCCATCGAAGTCACTCCCCTTCGAAGAAAACGGCGGCCCAGTTTTTAAGCTGAGCCGCCGCCCGACAGCGGAACGTGCCGACCAAGGCGCGTCTACCCGCTGTCTTAACCACCTTTCTCAACCCCAAGAAGCCAACCACGGCCTTCTGGGGGAACCGGGTGGTTATGCGTGTATCTGTGTCGGCGACGGACTAAACACGTGGTGCACTATCGGCCCGACGATGAACGTTCCCACATAGTCATCGGCAGCGTCGATTGGCACCTCGCCCCCGGTCGCCACCAGCACGATGGCGCGCTTTTCCAGCGGCATGTCCGGGGCGACGAGGAACCACACGCACAGCACGCTGTCCGGGTCGGGACCAACGTGCAGTGCTTTCGCGCCCTGCGGTATCTCATGCACCGTCAACTGTTGCGCGGCCACGGGGTATTTCCAGATCGTACCCATGGGCGGGCCGTTATCTGGCGCTGGCCCAGCACGGGCGTTTGTCGTTTGCATGGATGTTCCTTTTCTCATCGGCGAAGCATACGATCCTTATTAATTCGCCGCCAGCTTATTCCTTTATTTGGTGACCTCGTAGCCCTTGTGAACGACGCCCAGTTTCTCGTCGCCTCGGCCATGGCTGGTGCGCCACCAGCGCTTTGCCGGGCACTTCTGGCAATGATACCTGTCCGGGGTCACCGGTTCCCACTCATGCGTGCAGGCGGGTATGCGGCGGCTTTGGCACCAGTGCCCGCGCACCGAGTGGTAGCGGTGGTGCCTGTCGGTGTGTCCGCCCTCGGTGACGCGCCGGTAGCTTTCCTGCGGGCTCAGGTGCAACTTGACGCTGTTGTGGCTGACCAGCACCTGACTGTGCCCCTTGAGCAATATGCGCTTGTGCGGCTCGTCAGTGACCATCAGCACGTGCTTCGTGGGCCGCGTCAGCAAGAGCAGCATGATGATGATCTGCTTCATGCTGCCAGCGGAAGAGCGCAGGGTTCGCAGCTTGTCCACGACCGTCATCTTGTCGAACGGCGGCTTGCTGTAAAATTCGAAGCTGTGGCTGCGGCAAATCTCGTTGGCCACATGCGTGTTCCACCACTTCCCCTCAAGACCGGGGTCGCCATAGATCATCTTCCGCAGCATCAGCCGCGACGTGTTCAGTTCCTGCGCCAGTTCCAGTTCCCGTTCGAACGTCATCGGGCGGTGCAAGTGGTAGATCAGCGGGGTGACGCCAACATCGTCCAGACCGAGTGCCGTGGTGGTTTTCCGCCGCGCCTCGGACGCCGAGTAGACCTTGCCATGATCGAAGAAGTAGCCCACCCGCGTGTCGGCGGTCGGGTCGTCGGGGTTCATGCCGGGGATGACCTCGGCGTAGGCGCGGAAATCCATTTCCAGCCACGTAAGCTGGTGCGGCGGTCGGGCAAATTCATGCTGTTCCAGCATCAGCGGCGCGGCCTTATTGACCAGTTCGCCGACCAGACGACTGGCCGGTGCATCCAGCACAAAGCGATGCGCCATGCGCAGGCTGAGCGGCGAGATGCCGCTGTAGTTCAGCGCCTTCTGGTTGGCCAGCAGCTTGTCGATCAGGTTGGGCTGCGGCTTGGGCTTCCTGACGAAGCCCCGCAGCAAGCCGTCGATGTCTTTCTGGGTGCCGCCGTGCGCCTGCTTGAGGGCAGTGCGCACGGTCTTTGAGGGGGTGCCAGCGGGGAAGGTGGTCATGACGCCACCTCTTCCACCGGCTTCTTGGCCGCCTTCATGAGGTCAGCCGGGGTCGGCATCGGCACGTCGATCAGGGCTTCCTGAGCCCGCGTCACGGCGACATAGGCGAGGTTGATTTCCTGCTCTTGCTGCCATTCCTGAACCGCACGCGGGGACGGGAGGATTTCGCCACGGCCCAGAATGTGAACCACCGGCCACTCAAGCCCCTTGCTCTTGTGAACGCTGCTCAGGATGACCTGACCAGCCGAGCCCTCAAGGGCGGTATCGGCGAACATGCCAGACACCATGGTCTGCATCTCGGCGACCGTCTGAAGGCCCTGCTCACGGGCACGTTCCAAGAGGCATACGATGGTCGCCTGCTTGTCTTCGTGACGGGCCAGCTTGGCTTCATCGGCCCCGGCCTTGGCACGCTCGCGGGCATCCCACTTGATCAGCTTGGTTTCGAAAGCGTCGAGGCTCTTGACCTTCCAGCGTCCGACCAGATCAACGAGGCCCTTGCCGATTTCACGGCCTTCGATCTTGGCGGCCTTGCCAGCGCGGATGAGGCGGAAGCAAAGTTCCACCAGCGGGGCGTTGAAGCGGCACAGGACGGCATGGCCCGGCTGGATGGTATCGACCATCTGGCGGTAGCTGATCGCGCTCACCGAGCCTTCCAGCGCCGTAGGTGCGGCGTGGATGTGATCGACGTACTGACGAGCGACGGCAACCACCGCCTGCGGGCAGCGCCATGACACCGACAGCGACATCGTGGCCGCACCGAAAATCTGCCGGATCAAATCAAGCGAGCGGTTATCGGCACCGGTAAATCCGAAAATGGCCTGATGGGGGTCGCCAACCGCGACGAGCCTGCCCGTGCCCGGCTTGAGCATCCGGCGGGCAATTTCGCGACGAACGGAATTCGTATCCTGCGCCTCGTCAATCAGAACCCAGTCTTTTTTCCAAAAACGAAGGTTCATCAGCAGGGGGAGGTAGCACATATCATCGAAGTCAATGATCGTGCGCTGAGCGTTCGAAGCCTTCAGGGCGGCATCGGCGAGCGACACCAGCGTGTTGATGTCATAGTCGTCGGACAGGCCATCGGCCACATCGTGGCGGTTGATAAGCTCAACCCAGTAATGGGGCTTCACGATTTCGACCAAGCCACGGCAAAAGAAACCGGTCTGCTTGGCAAGCGACACCAGCTTGCAGATCGCACCAGCTTCCCCGGCCTCGGGCTCGCGGTTCATGTCCGCGAACATTTCGTTCACGATGTTCATGACCTTTTTGCCCTTGTCGTCCACCGTGAAACCAGTGGCCTTCAGGGCGTAACGCAGGGCCGAGAAGCCAGCGGAATGGAAAGTAGCAGCGGTCTTGCCGTTGCTGCCCATGGCTTCCAAGCCCATGTCGGCGAGGCGGCCCTTAAGCTCAGCGGCCATCTTGGTGTTGTAAGCGCCCAAGAAGACTTCGCCATTCATGCGCTTAACGCCTTCCATCAGGGTGGAAGTCTTGCCAGCGCCCGCGACGGCCTCAAGAACGCATGAGCCCGTGCCGTTAGAAATCCAGTCAAGGAAGACGGCCTGTTCCGGCGACGGGGTGAAAACTTTGGTGGTGGTCATTGTGGTTGGCTTTCGTGGTTGGTTGGTCGGTGGGGGCCGCTGGTTGGGCGACCCGATGTGTTCCTTACCCGTGCCCCGTTACGAAGTAAAGGGTTATTCGGATCGTACCGCGATTTTATTTGCCGCCCCCCGCCACGTCTGCTACAGATGGTCGTAGCAGCTAACCCATTGAAATCAAAAGGGAATCTCGTCGTCCAGAAGCTTACGTGTGCTTTGCTGCGAGGGCTTGGCCGTGACCTTGACATCGGCCTTGGGCCGACGCTCTTCCTGCCGGTCAACATCGCTCTGCGTGCTGCCCTGCGACATAAGCTGGACGCTGCCACCGAACCGGGGGACGACGATTTCGGTGACCCACCGCTCTTGGTTGTCCCGGTCGAGATACTTGCGGGTTTCAATGGTGCCTTCAATGCACACTGTGTCGCCCTTCTTCGCGTACTGGCGCAGGAAGTTTGCGCCATGTTCGTTGAAGACGGTTACGTTGTGCCACTGCGTGCGTTCCTGACGCTCGCCCGTCTGCTTGTCCTTCCAGCTTTCGCTGGTCGCCACGCGACACGTCACGAAGCCGTCACGGCCCTTGACCTCGGGGTCGGCACCGAGCCGCCCCATGATGATCGCCTTGTTTATGTTGATTGCCATTTCGGTTCCTTCTCTAACAGTCATTGACCAGAAGCTGGGTGGCATGGAATGCCGCCTGCATCTGCTTGAAGTCGGGTTTGTAATGCTCGCTGATCGGCTGGCTGGCGTAGCCGCTGACGATCTGCACGCCACAGCCCTCGCATTCCCACAGGTCGGCCAACCAGACCTTGTAGGGCGTCCAGCGGTGCGGTTCCTGCGTCCCCGGCAGCGCCCTGTGCGGGATGTCATCCCCTTTGGGCATCATCTCGGTGAGCGCGTAGCCATTCTTCTGGACGCGGAAGAACCGTTGGCAGCGGACGCAGACTGGCTTGGGCATTATCTCTCCTGATATTTCCGGTGCTGGAACCAGAACCCGGCGTACAGGTCGTGCAACTCGTCGTCGCGGACGCTGTCCTTGAAATTCGGGTAGTCGATTTCCCGGACCCGCTTGGCGACGATGAACGCGAACAGCTTCTTGGTGACGAACACCCGGAACCGATAGTCGGTGTCTTCCGACCGGTGGACCTTGTAGCCGGGGAACAGTCGCTCAAGATGCTTGCGCTTGCGCGCCCGCACCTTGAGCAGGTTGGGCTTGGTTTCGTGCTGAACAGCCGAAACGAAAGCGTCGTTGAAACATATCCACATTAGCTCAAGTATTCTCCTCTTCCCCTGATGGCGGTTCCCCCAATTGTGATTTACGTTGCTTCCGGCTAAGCTTATATCGTCTCATGATCTGATTGCGCAGCTTCATGATATGGGCGAGCTTGCAATCTTGAAGATCAATATACACACTATTTTCATGAACGTGACCTTGGGCATAGTCACGGATCATTATGGCCATCAGCACATCATCAATTACCATTTTGCCTTCAACAGCTTCAAAGTCATAAATCGCCATTGCATAGCTTTGATATATCGGGTCTTCCCACAGCGCCTCGTTGATTTCATCAACGGCGTCGATGAGTGTTTCTGCCTTCTTGGCGGTTTCCATGGCCTTTACCCCTTCGCCATTTTACGTTCACGTTCCGCAGCCTTGGCCGCTGCCGCACGGGCCTTTGCCTCTGCAAAGGTTGCAGGCGGTCGCTGGAACATATCGACCGGCTTTTCCTTCTCGTTGCACAGCGCAAGCTCGTAATGCCGGATGATGCGGAACGCCTCGTTGAAGTCGGCCACCAGCTTGGGGCTGGGGTTCAGGTGATGAAGACCATCGGGGTGCAGACATTTGACCAGCTTGCGATATTCATCAGCCGTCAGCACGCCCTTGCGATGCTTGATGGTGTTGAACAGTTCCTCATATTTCCGGTTCCAAGCAGGAAAGATCATCTCGTCCATGCGCTTCTGAACCTCAGCTTGCACCGCTGTTTCTAATTCCAGTTGGAACCGCTTTTTTTCAGCGCGTACCATCGCGTCGAACTTCTCCTGCATGGTCTTCGACAGTTCAGGCTTGCTCTGGGGCGCATATTCCGCCCGCACACGCTCTTCGGTTTCCCGCCGCACGATTGCTTCCATGGCAATGATCGGGCTGACGTTTGCTTCCTCGCAGATCAGGGTGCGCGTGATCGGCTCACCCGCCAGCTTGCGCCGGTCATAGGCGTGCAGGGCGCGTTCCAGCGTCTCGCGTTCCTTGGGGTCTGGGTTGGCGTCAGGTGCCTTGGGCGCGGGCTTGGTGTCCGGGGCCTCGGGCGCGGGCTTGGCCTTGGCCTTCGGTTTCGCCACGTGGCGAAACCTAGACTTAAACTCCGTGCGGTGGATATGTCGCAAAGATCGCCGCTCGGTGGCTTCAAGCACCGCACGCGCCACCTCGGGCTGCTTACCCATGGCAATGGCGGCAGCACGGTCATCGTCCGATAGCGCCAGTTTCTGTTCTTTCAGCCAATCGCCGAATTGCCGGTCAGCCTTGAACATGGCCCGCGCCTCTGCGAGGTACGTACACAAGTTCAGCGCGCCCCGCGCCCACTCGGCCTTTCCACGTTCACAGGCGAGCAGCGCCCCCCGAATTTCACCAGCAAGCTGTTCCAGCTTGTCGTGGTTCGTTGTCGATGTCGTCATGTCGTTCATTCCCATAGCCCCGTGAAAGAGGAAGAGGGGGTATCGCCCCTCTTCCAAGCTTCAGTTCCAGTTGCGGATTATTCCTGTTCGCCGACGCCGCCCTCGGACGGGACGACTTCGCCGCCGACCGTGAACTTGCGCAGCTTGCGCGTCAGCTTGTAGCGCCGCAGCACCACACTCTGAGCCAGCTTGATGGCGTGCAGTTTCTCGTGTGCCACGCTCGGGAAGTTGTTTTCCTTGGCGTAGTCACGCAGGAACCGGGCGGCTGCATAGTCGTCAGCCACCAAGGAACCTTCCACAGCGCTGCCGTCTTCAACGGCAGTCAGCAGGCGCGTATAGTCGGGGTTTTCCCATACCAGATCGATGATCTGTTCAACCGTGTCGTTCAGGTTGGGAAGCTGCTTGACGGCCCGGTTGGCCCGGAACTCGTCGCGGGTCGCCGGAAGCGGCGGAACGTATATGTTTGCCATTTACTTTCTCCTTCACTGGCCACAATGCCAGCGAGGAATATGATACGATCCTTTTTTCAAACCGGCAAATTTCAACCAGCTTCGGCATAAATTCCGTTTCGAAACAATTGCTTCGGTCGGCCCTCGCCCAAGCGCGTGCGCTCGTACTTGTCGAATTCGCACAGCACGTTCTGGACATCCTGCCCATCGGGAACGGGCCAGCCCATGTTGACGAACAGCGGTTCAAGCGCGTCCTGTAGCTCGCTGACCCGCAACCGGAACTCATCTTCCTTCCAGCTACGATCTTTGGGCAGGCTCATGACCCGGTTCATGCCGCGCTGGCTTCCCGGCCCGGACGCGCAGAACGTGTTCCAATCTTTCGCTTGTCGCAACACCCCGTGGTGCTTGGTATCGGCGACGATCTGCGCCGACATGAACGAACCCAGCCCGTGCCACAGGCCGAGTGCCATGTGCCAGCCCGTCAGCGTGTCGCCAGCCTGCGGCCTGATCTTCTCGCGGCCCTTCCACAACGGCCCCAGCACATCATGGGCGAGGTACTTGGCCTTGCCGCCGGGCACGCCGCTGTGCGCGCCAATCATGTAGGCCGCGCCGAATGCCTTCTCACCGCGCTTCTGGCGGCTTTCCATGATTTCGATGAACAGGTCGGCATTCCATGGCAGGGGAACCCCGCCGAACGCTTCCAGCGTCGGGACGTGGTTCACATGCCGGGCAACGGCGAATGCGTGCCACAGGTCAGGCTCGTCGGCGTGCGGGTCACCCCAGTTCTGGCGCAGCCACGCGGTCACCGCGTCCAATTCCCTGTACACGTTGCAAAATCGGAACTTCTGGAAGATCGGGTCGTCCGTCCAGTTCTTGGCAGGCTCCCCGGCTGTGCGCCGGATGTAGATCAGGTGCCGCTCCCGGCTGAAATTCCACACGTCTTCGACGCGCATCCGCTCGTTGATGTCGATCACGCTGCCTTCTTCCTCTTCTTTTTCTTGGGGACCTCGGCCACCGGCACTGCGACCGGCTCTGCCTTGGCCTTCGGTTTCCGTTTCTTCCTCGGTGTCTTGGGCGGGGTCAGCTTGGTCGCCGGGGTGGTCAGCGAGATGAACCGGTGATCGAAGTCGTGGGTCACATCGACAGACCACAGGCCAGCCGCCTTGGCCTCGCGAACGGTCATGCCGTCCTTGTACAGATCGAACCTCTTGTGTGCCGCCGACCCCTCCTTCTTGGGGTTTGCCCGGCCCTCGGTGATCACGTGGATGATCGCATCTTCCCGGATGCGGGGACGCTGCGGTTTTGTGGTTGCCATTTAAGCGATCCTTTTTCGGAATTGGAAACAACCAGCAACCCAAACATGCTTCAGGGCTTATTTCAATTGGTACGCCCGGAATGAATTCTGTGGTTCCACGATGGTCAATTTCTGCTTGGCCCTCGTCGTTGCCACGTACCACACGCGCGCCTCGTCATCGTGCAGGGGGCCATGGCTGGCAGCTTTCACATCGTGCCGAACCATGTCGGTCAGCAAGATGACATGGTCAGCCTGCCCGCCCTTTGCCCCGTGTATCGTTGATATTTTGATCTTGGGTCGCTCGGTCAGTTTCTGACCGCCCTTCAGCACTGCGATAATGTATGTGCGCTCTTCCACGCTGACCCGTGTCAGGGCTTCATGCCAGATGGCCTCTGTGCGCAGACCCCCGCTGGTCTTCAGATCGGACAGGGTGACCATCTGCTCGCGATCTGGCCATGCAGGTAGCTTCTTGTGCCCGCGCTCGTAACACTCGCCGACGCTCATCTGGTCATAGATGCCCTCGGCCTCGGCCACCATGACCTCGCCGCCCCGGCGCAGGCGTTCCCATGCCACGATGGCATCGGTCAGGTCTTTGCGCACTGATGGTTCGCCCTGATATTCGTACAGGACACCATTGCTTCTGAGCAGCGGCTGAACCGTGTTGCGCAAATAGCGCGTGTTACGCGACAAGATCAGGGTGTCTTCATCCACGCTCGGATTGGCTCTGCCAAACGTAGGCACAGCCACGACCACACCGCTGCCATCGCGAGCGTCCCACTGCTTTTTGCGACGATGCCCGATGCGGGAAATCAGGCGCAGCGACACAGCCTGCACTTCCGGGGGGACGCGCCAGCTATGCCCCAGCACGGTCACGTCGCCCGACATATCGATGAAGCGGTCAACTGCGGCCCCGGCCCAGCGATAGATGGCTTGATCGTCGTCACCGGCCACCACCACGCGGCGAGCCTTCTTGGCGAGCGCCCCAATCACCTGCCATTGCAACATTGACAGGTCTTGGGCCTCGTCAACGATCACCACTTCGGGATGCACCACCGACGCACCGCCGCGCTCAACGAACTGGGCAAGCATGTCAGTGTAATCAAGCAAACCGGTCGCTGTTTTATAGGCGGCGAGACTGTCCGACAGATACTGGGCATCGTACAAATCCAGCTTGTCGCGTTTTTCCGCGAATTGCTGACGCAGCCCGATGCAACGCACACGCGCCATGTTATCCATGAACATGGCACGGTCGCCCGGCAAAACACCCGGTTTGATGATTTCGTTCACCACCCAATTGCCATCGTCATCCATCAAAATAAAATTGCTCAATTTTATCTTGAGCCATTGACCGAATTCCCGCAGCGCTTCGCCCTGAAGCACCTGCTCGGGCTTGAGGCCAAGCGCCCGAAAACACATGCTGTGCAGCGTGCTGACCCATGGCATGTCTATGGGGCTCAGACCGAACTTCTCCACGGCACGGGTCTTGGCCTCTATCGCGGCCCGCTTGGTGAAGCTGACGAAGCTGATGCGTTCTGGCGGCACCCCCCGGTCAAGCTCGCGTTCCATCTGTTCCAACAGGTACGTGGTCTTGCCGGTGCCCGGCGGGCCGAGAACGATTTCCATCAGATTTCTTTGGCCGGGGGTTGCGGGGGTTGCGCTGGTGCAGGCTGCTTGCCCACAAGGGTGTATGGCACCCACCATACATTGGTGCCCTTTTTACCCTTCAGCCAGAAGAAGGCGTGGTCACCGCCCAGCGCCCGGATGCGCGTCACGATCTGCCCCCGGCTATGCGTGGTGAAATTGGCATCGGTTAAGTAATTTTGCAGGTCTTTCAACCGGAAGTAGAACTTCCATTTCTTGATCGTAGTATCACCGCGACATATTCGGCAGATGTCCTTGGTTTTAACAGTTACGCCCGTACCATCACACGCTTCACAACGATAATCTTTCTCGTCACTGTCATCCAGCCACGTGCGTTTTAACAAAATGTCATCGCGGGTTTCGGCAAAATTCGTATTGGTGATGAAGTCTTCCAACAATTCAACGAACTGCCCCGGCAACCCGGCTTCCGATGAAACTTCGATCTTGGTGACGCCGCCCTCGGAACCTGTCAGGCTATTCAGTATTTTCGACCACGCCGACTGCTTCATCTCATCGAAGAAAATGAAGATTTTCCGGCCCACAATACGCTGGAAATTGCGATACAAAATCAGGTCTTCGGTCAGGAATTCAATGCGCGTGTCGTTGACATCGACAAACCACACAGGCGGGTCTGTGCACAGCACCGAGAGGCCACCGATGATCGGCAAGCCATGCTCGCCACCGCTCGCCACGCCATGCTTGCGCGTGCGGCACAGCGCCGAGTTGCAATGAGCGACGATGGGGTGTTCCTTGCAACCGTAATAGTACGTTTTCTTTTCCAGCCGGTTGAGGATGTCCACCACCTCGGCTGATGGCAGTGGCGGGCGCACGAAGTCACGGTTCCAGCGCTCAACAGCATCCTTCCATTTCGAACCGAATTTCTTCTTGGCAAAAATCCCGTATTGAAAAAGGCCCATGTTGCGACTGCCCTCGCCCAGCCCGACCTTGGCCAGATGCTGCAAGCAGGGCGGCCCATCCGTGAACTCGGGGTCGGCATTCGGGTCGTCTTCCCGCAAGGTCTTGGTCTTGTTGCTACCCTTCTTCAACAGCCATTCCGGTGGCTGCGCGAGGCTGTCGGCAAGGTCAAGGAATTCAGGCAACGACATGAACGTCTTGCCGTCTTCGTTGTAGGCGTGCCGCGTGTCGCCGAAATAGGGCATGTTCAACCAGCTTCCCATGTCGCCGCGAGCCCAATCGACCCGTTGCTGCTTGGGGAAAACCTCGCTGTTGCCATGACCCAGCAGGGCGGCGATTTCCTTCAGGCGGAACTGCACCACATTGGCCTCTATCGGCTTGGACAGGAACAGGAAAAGATGGACGCCGCCCGACTTGCTGGCGCAGGCGATCAACGGCAATTTTTCCTTCTTCATCTGCCGCAACAGTTCCGGGACATCGACGCCGTAATCATCGATGTCGATCACGCCCCAAAGGCATGTGTTATTATCCCGTATCGGAATGATGCCCAGCGGCGTGGTGCCTTTCAGATGCTTTTGCCACAGCGCCAGCGTCACAGGCGCACGCTTGGTGTAGGCGGTCGATTTGATTTCAACCTTGCCGCCAAAAATAGCGGTGATCGTGGCATCCGGGTCATAGCCGCCATAAGCCGCCACATAGCCTTCGAAACGCAGCATCATGCGCTTGGCCAGCGCCTCGTCGTCTTCTTCGGTCATTGATCGCACCTGTGCAGGCCCAGCCGGGTGGCGTTCCCGGCTGGGTTGGGTTGAGGTTCAGGGCTCAGATTTCGTCGCTGACTTCGCCGCCGCCGCCATCCCCGGCGTAGTCTTCGGCCCCGGCCCGGACGGTGCCCGCCTTGGCCGCCTCGTACATGGCCTTGCCCATGGCCCGGATGGACGCATTGGGGATCACGTCGCCGTCAGCAATGGTGCCGACGAAGAAGCTGCCCTTCTTGTTCTCACGCGCCTTGCTGCCGACGATGTATTTGCGCCACCAGACAGGCTGCTTGACCAGCACCAGTTCCCCGGTGTCCGGGTGGGCGACCTCGGTCATGAAGCCACCCGCCATCGTCGTCCACTGGCGGCTGGTGGTGTGCCCCGTCGAAGAGAACGGGATCACCGCAGGCTGCGGGTGGTCGTTGTTGATGATGTGCCCGAAGTGGTAGCGGGTTTCGATCAGGTCGTTGTTGCTCTCGGGGGCCTTCCACACGGATTTGTTGGGGTCGTTGGGGTCGCGTCCCTTCCGCCCGCCAATCTTGCGCATGGCGCTTTCCACGTCGCCGTCCAGCGGGTAGCGGGCAATGAAGCCGCCGCCCTCGGTGCGAGGCACCCATTCAACGATGCCCTTGTCCAGATAGCAGTATTGGAATTCCAGCATCGGCTTGCCGGTGCGCTCGGACATGGCCTTGTCGCCAGCCCAAAGCTGCTTGGTCGCCCGGTTCATGTACATCCCGGCCTCGGCCCCTTCGACGTAGTTGTTGGGGTCGCGCTTCTTGACCTCGGGGCTCATGTCCTGAAGCAACAGGATGATGGGTATCAAATTGTCTTCCGCAGCGGTGGAAATGCCCGCCCCTGCGTCGGCGATCAATTCCTTCAGCATGTCGTCGGTGATGGTCACGCCACCCCCGTTGCCGCCGCGTGTGGCGACTTCTTGCTTTTTCTCTGCACGTGCCATTTAGACTACTCCTTTGCTTTGCTGATCTTGACTATACGTCCGATAGTGCCGCCGATGACATCCAGCGGCGGCATCACTTTGTGGGGGTTCTGGCTCTGGTGCATTTCCTTCAGCCACGCCGTCAGCGTCATGTGATGCACGGCCCGCTGACGGGACACATCGGCCATCTGGAACCGCTGACGGATCAGTTGCTCGGCCAGCCGGGCTTCATCGTCCGCACCTTTCGGGAACGCGACGGTGATGATGTTTTTAATCAAATCACCAGCACCATGTTCGTCCAGCCACGCGAGGCCGGGGTGCTGCTGGTCGTCCACCGGGATGAGCGCCTTGTAGTACGGCCCGGCCTGAAACTTCCTGTCGCCCACCTGAAGCAGGCTCACGCCAGCTTCATCCATCATGTCAACGAGGCTCGCCGTCAGGATGGTGTCCCGGCGGGCTCGCAGTTCCTTGATGCGCGCTTCGTTTTTCGCGATGCGCTCGTCTATGTCGATGACTTCTTCCGCCAGCGCCTGCATACTCTCAAGCGTGGGCCGTTCAGACGCCGCTTCCTCCCCTTCCGGGAAGGCCGCAGCAAGAGCCTCTGCCGCAAGCTCTGCGGCCAAGTCAGTGTCTGCCATGTCGGGTATTCCTCGTCAGTTGCCCCTTGACGGTACGCCCCTTATTTTTGATGGGCAATGACCAGCTATTGTTTTTTCGGGGACGGAAAAACCAATAGCAAACCAATAGGTGCCTAACCCATTGAAAAAGCCCGCATATACGTGAACACCTATTAGATTTTTACACTATTGCCTCGCGCGGGCTTTTTATTTTTAAGGTTTCCCGTATAGGCGAGCTTTTATAAGAGGTGGGGGTGGGTGGGGTTTCCCCATCTAAATAAGGATCGTACACTGTGCTGATGACCCTGCACGACATGCCCACCGCCTATGCTCCCCGGACACCGCCGCTGCACCATCAGGCCGAAGCCTTGGCCTGCGGCTGGAAGAAGCCGTTCTTCGCCTACTTTCTGGAAATGGGGCTGGGCAAGACGCGGGTGCTGATTGACGATTTCCTGCTGAACTACGAGGACGACAGGGTTGACGGCCTGATCGTGATCGCCCCCAAGGGCGTCTACACGAACTGGCACCGCGACCACAAAGACAACCCCGGCGAGCTTCAGCGGTGGGTCTGGGACAAGCATCTGGAAACCGCCCGCATGTACCTGTACCGGGCGGGCCGGTGGAAGACCGACAGGCCCGTCATCGACTGGCTCATGGACACCAGCCTGCCCAGCCCCCGCGTGCTGGTCATCAACATCGAAAGCCTCGCGGCCACCCCGGATGCCATCGGGCTGATCAAGAAGTTCTGCGCCACCCACCGCACCATGATGGTCGTGGACGAAAGCACGGTCATCAAGACCTTCGACGCCAAGCGCACCAAGTGGCTGCACAAGCTGTCGCGGCTGGCCAAGATGCACCGCATCATGACCGGCTCGCCGTCCACCGGCTCGCAGTCGGACCTCTGGGCGCAATTCGAGTTTCTGCGCCCCGGCCAGAACCCGCTGGGCTTCACCAGCTTCCGGGTGTTTCAGGCGCGCTTCAACAAGATGATCGACGTGTACACGGGCGTGCGCACCGTCAAGAAGGAAGGCGGCCCCGCCAACACCGACGAGCTTGCCCGCCTCGTCGGCCTGCACAGCTTCCGCAGGCGCAAGGCCGAGTGCCTTGACCTGCCGCCCAAGGTCTACCGCCGCTGGGAAGTGGAACTGACCAAGGAACAGCGGGGCGTCTACGACGAGTTGCGCGATTTCGCGCTGGCCAAGGTGCACGGCCACGAAGCCACGACCCAACTGGTGATCACCCAGTTGATGCGGATGCACTCGGTGATCTGCGGCCACGTGCGCACCGACGATGGCGTCCTGCGCCTTCTGCACAGCAACCGCATGGCGGCTGTAGAGGCCATCGTGGGCGCGAGCGAAGAGCAGGCGGTGATCTGGTGCCACTGGCGGGCCGACGCCGCTCTGGTGGCCGGGGAACTGCGCAAGCTCTACGGCGAGGATGCCGTGGCCGAATGGCACGGTGGCGTCAGCACCGCCCAGCGCGAGGAATACGAGGCCCAGTTCCAAGGCGGCAGGCGGCGCTTCATGGTCGCCACCGACCAAGCCGGGGGGCGCGGGCGAACGTGGACGGCGGCCACGCTGGTGATCTACTACAGCAACGGTTACGACTGGGAACTGCGCGAGCAGTCGGAAGACCGCACCCACCGCATCGGCACGCGGGGGACGGTCACCTACGTTGACATCGTCGCCCCCGGAACCGTCGATGAGAAAATCCTGATGGCGCTGCGCACCAAGCGCGACATCGCCCGTGCCGTGGTCAACGATGGCTTGCAGGCGTGGATATGAGAACCGCCGAGACACTGGCCCAGACCATCCGCCGCGTGAAGTGGGAACGCGACCGGCTGCGCGAGACAAACGAGCGGCTGAACATGGCGCTGGACGAAATCAGATCGTGGGCCAAAGCCTACCCGCTGGAAATTTTCCCCGAGTACGATTTCAAGGAAGCCCACAAGGTGCTGGTGACCCACGGCATGACGCTGGACGCCATTTCGGCCCACGCCATGCGCCACGTGCTGAAGGGCGTCATCCAGATCATCGACGGCGCGCTCACCGAGGAAACCAGCAATGCCTGACGAGAACCCGCAGAAGCTCGCCCTTGAGTGGCTGAACAACATACTGGCCCGCGTCCGGGAAGTCGAAGCCGAGAACAAGCGGCTGCTGGAAATAATCGCTCGCAAGCCGACCGGCACGAAGACCCAACGTGAACAGCAGATGCTGAAGCGGATGGAAGCGGCGGAAGCCGAGTGCGCAAGCCTGCGTGAAACCAAGGACAAGTTCATGTGGCAGGTGCGCGATACCTGCAAGCGAGCCGAAGCCGCCGAAGCCGAATGTGCCCGGCTGCGCGCGGCGCTAGAGCGACGCGGTGAAGCAATCTTCGGGCGAGACGGAGATTAAGGACAATGAGCGATCTGACTGACAGGCTCCGCAACCCATCTGCATGGCCCGGCGGCGAATTGATGCTGCTCACCGAAGCTGCCAACGAAATCGACCGGCTGCGAGAACGTGTTGTAAAACTGGAACGCTCTCAGCTTGAGACCTCTATCGAAAACAACCGGCTGCGCGAGGCGCTGAGCGTTACGAGTGCTGACGACCCGCGCTATCAGAAATACTGGACTAACCTTGGTGGGCGGATAGCAGAAAGGGACCGGCTGCGCGAGGCGCTGACGGGGCTCTTGGCTATTGACGAAAACACCGAGCCGCTTGTCGCTAAGGCCGCGTGGCTTCGCGCCGAAGCCGCGCTAGCGAAGGAGGCGGGGAAATGATCGACCAGTCATGGGAACACGATGACGCAGGCCGGGTCATATTGGAGTTGATGACGGAGCGGGACCGGCTGCGCGAGGCTCAAGTCTGGGTGTCAGCTAGCACGATGGAAAAGGATGCTCCGAGGTGGGGCGAACACTTCCTGATATTTCGTCGCGGTGGCGAGCGGCTGGGGGAACTGGCTATCCAGCCGGACCAGATCGGTCTTGCCCGCTACGTTCCCGACGACCGGACTGGCTGGCGGCTGGAAACGAACTGGCAGTACGGCTCCAAGTACGCATTGTCACAGCCGACGCACTGGGCGAAAATTCCAACACCCCCCAAAGCGGAGGAAACCTGATGCTGCTGCATCGCACAGGCTACGCAGCGACGCTGCTCGGCACCCGCAAACTTGTCCGCCTGTGGCCCAGCCGCTGGTGGCTGGTGCGTGGGCGCGACAACAGGAACGGGCGGCTGTTCATCGGCTTTGCCCGCTACGAGAAGGCGGCGCGGTAATGAGCGACCAACGCTACACTGACGCGCTGCTCGCGAACGGGCGGCTCCGCGAGGAGCGGGACAAGCTGCGCGAGGCGCTGGAATGGTACGCTGAGCAGGTCGCAGGCTGTCGCAAGCTCGGCAGTATCGGTGACCCTGCACGCCACGCACTGGATGCTGACGGCGGAAAGCGTGCCCGCACCGCGCTGGCGAAGGAGGGGAAATGAAGCTCACACCAGAAACAGGCGGCGCGTTCCTGTTGGGGTCATTGTTCATGCTGCTTCTCGTAACCATGGCAGAGTATTGGCAGGCGGGGCAGTGAGCGACACCCATGCCCTGCCCGTCGCCCGGCTGGTGAAAGCCGTGGAAGCGCTGCTGGCCTCGCTGTCCCACGACGATCAGGGGACGATGATCGGCGGCAAGTACCAAGGCGGCAACGGCGGGCTCATCTCCCCCGCCACGGTCGCGCTGGCCGACGAGGTGCGCCGCGCGCTCAACGCGCTTGCCAACCTCAATGGCCGGTCTTGACCCAGACCGTGACCCTGATCGTGTTGTCGGGCATGTCGAAATTGCGCTCGACCACCGTGTAGGTTTCCCCGTCCCCGAACGTCACATCGTCGCCGACCATGGGCGGGGTGTACATCAGGTAATCGCCCAGCGCCTTGCCGCCGTCCACGTAGAAACTCACCTTGTCTGCGCCGTTGGCCATGTCAGTTCCTCATCGAATTGGAATTGTGGACGGCGGGAAAATCTTGATGTCGCCGCCGGGAAAGACCGGGCTGGGGTGGTTCTCCGGGTCGCGCGCATAGGCGATGATCGCCCCCAGCATGTTGCAAAGTGCAACAGCCTGATTGGCATCCGGCTCGTTTGGCGTCTCAATCGAAATCACCCACCTGTCCTGCCCCGAATAGGCGAACGGCCTGCTGACCCGGTAGTCATTGCCGCCGCCGCTCACGCTGGCGATGCGCATGAAGCAGTCGGTTGCCGGTATCGGGGCTTCCGAGTAGGTCGAAAAGAATACGCTGGCGAACTCGTTGTCGGTCGTGAGCTTGTAGGCGAAATAGCCGGGGATCAAGACCAGCGCGAGCGCGATGATGACCCCCACGTTGCGGAGGGTCAGGCCCTTCAGGTAACCAAGCCAGTCGTTCACCATATGTCTGCCCCGTACAGGCGGTTCGTGCCTTCGCCGCTGTCTGATACCGGCCAGACCCCGGAAACGCGCTGGCGGGGCCGCTGGGTGGCCCAGCGCTGATTTTAACCGCCGAAGATCAGGTCACACTCGGCAACCCGACATGAACTCCGGTGAACTGAAGCAACAGCAGGATGATGATCAGCACCGCAACGACCACCATGGCCATCTTGGCGAAGCGGTTGAACGGCTCTGCCACGTTCAGGTAGTCGAGCGCCCAGAACACCAGCCCGCCGACGAGGGCCAGCACGATTATCCAGACGAGCAGGTTGACCAGTGCGGCTATCATGACTGCGATCCTTTCACGGTTCGACGGTCGGTTCCGGCGATGAAGCCGTCTCCACGGACATCACGCTTACGACAGCCTGCTCTCTTTCCCGCACAGTCGAACGCAGGCGGTCGCCGCAGGCTTTCGCGCCTTTGACGGATGCGTCGAAGGCGAGGCGTGTATAATCCCACTTGCCCGATTGCGCGATGCCGAGATTGGCCTGCACCTCAGCGTGGGAAAGAACAGTATCGTCGGTGATGGGGATGGAATAGCGCGAGCAAAGCTCGGCCACGACCTGACACATCGTCTCCCACTGGGTTTCAGTGGTGGGATATTTGCCCGCGCTGAACGGGTTTTCAACCGCACCCGCCATTGAACAGCAGGAAACACCAATTGAACCAGTATTACAGTTCTTCGTGTGCGCTGCATACCGGCCATCGGAAGTATTCACATTGTCCTTGATGGAATAGCTGCCGCGAACCAGCCTGCCATCGTCCTCAACGAGGATGTGGTAATGGGCCACATCGTCGCTGTTGGCTTTCCAAGCGCCTGCCGTCCAATGGACGATCACCCGTTCCATCGAACAGTCGGGCATCCACTCATCCGGGATAATCCCGTTGGGGATGATCGGCTCAGGCACATCAGGTGCCCACAGGTCGAGCGCGTCGAAAATGGCTTCTTCCGTGAGCGGGCCATAAACGCCATCGGTCGGGCCGGGGTCGAGCCCCAGCGCCCGCAGGCGTGATTGCAGTTCAGCGGTTCTCATTTTTCAGCTCCCTTTTAGGCGGTGGTGCCTTTGCCGCCGATGTTGCTGCCGTTAACGCCGCCGTTGCCTCTGCCACCTTGTCATTGGCAGCTTCCATGACTTCCGTGAGCCGGGCAGCTTGCAGCTTGCTTTCATTGATGGCCTGATAGCTGCGGATAAGCTCGTTGTTGACGCTGCCGAACGCCGTAGCGCGGGTGTCCCAGATCGCCTCAAGGGCGCTGGCCAACTGCTCGTCGGTCACATCGGCGCTGGTGCCGCTTTCCAGCGCGCTGGTGATGTCCGGGCTGTTGCTGACCGCGTGAACGGCGAGCAGAAGCGGGCGCTCGTCGCCCCGGAATATCTGGTTGGCGTAGGCCAGCCGGTTGGCGTAATTCGGCGTTTCCGGGGGCTCCCCGGTAGCGCGTTGCGCGATCTGCATGGCCGCGTAAGCGACACGCTGGCAGAACAGCTTGTCGGCGATTTCCGTCATGACTTTTTCACTGGCCATCGAATAGGTCCCCTATGGTTTCGCCGCCCAGCAGGCTGAACGGTATCTGGCCCAGCTTCTCGGCGAATGTCAGTGGCGTCGGCGGTGGCCCGCTGTCGGCTACCCAGTCATCCCGTTCGCGGTCGAAGACGGCGCGTTGGCCTGTCTCAAGTTCCGGCGGTGCCTTGGTGGTGGCGTAGGCCGGGATGATGAAGGCTCCGGGCTCAAGCAAATCCGGGTCGGCGTCGTCTTCCCCGGTGAATTCGCCGGTCTGGAAGTGGTAATTGTAAATTCGCATCTTAACACTCTCCCCTAGTATTTGATGCAGGCCAGCAGCGCGATATTTCTCGGGCGGGTTTCAGCCATCGCGGGCGTGGCGTTGACGGTGACGGTATGGGCGTGGTTAGCCACAGTGTCGGTATAGCCGCCGCTGAAAGTGTGGCCATGCGCGCCGCCTGTGCCCGTGTTGGCCGACCGACTGTCCCTAGCATCGCCGCCTTCTATGGAATTCTCCCAGTAGTTCGCATGAGTATAGATTTGAGTGTACGTGTGGCTGTGCGCCGCCGCTGCGTCGATGGTGCCGTAGGCGGCATGGTTGTGGGTGCCTGCTGCGCCGCTGCTTGCAGTGTGCGCGTGGCTTTCGATGGCGTCCTGTTGCAGGGTGCCGATGGCGCGGGATGCATCCACGCCTCGCGCATTGTCCCAGTTGCGCACGAAGTTGCCGCGTCCATCAGGGATGCGGAACGTGGTCGAGCCGTCACCGGGCGAGAACTGGCCTTCCGTCCACAGGGCATCGGTTGACGTGAGGTTGCCGCTGGCCTGTGCAAAGCCCCACAGGCTGGTGTAGCTCGCGCGGGTCAGCAGTGCCCCGTTCAGGCGCAGGAAGCCCGCTGGCGGGTTCGCCGAGGGCACGTGAACCACGCCGCCGACCGGGAAGGCCCCACCCATCGTGTTGTCGGTGAACAGGTTGGTGCCGTCATAGAACAGCGTGATGCTGGCCCCTGCCGTCAGGGTCAGCGCCGTGACACCGTCCACCGTTTCAGCCGCGTAGGGGTCGATGGTGATGGTGATGTTGGCCGCGATGATGCGCACCCACCAGCCCGCGATGAGCGTCGCCTTGGGGTCTATGGCGACCGTCTGCGCCGACGCACCGCTGAAGTTGAACAGGGTGCCCCAATCACTCAGGTGCAGCGTAGCGCCGCCGGAAGCGATGGTGCGGGCGAAGTTGCCTGCCGACGAGTACCGGTGCCCCACCGGGTCGATGAAGCCGCGCAGGGCGCTGCCGACGCCGTCATAGACGTAGTCAACCCACGACGCCGCGTTGGTGTCGTTTATCCAGTTCAGGCCCGCCACCTTGTAGGTGGGCACGGCAGCGCCCTTGTGGGTCGTGTGCAGCGCGTCGCGCCATGCGTTCAGGTCGGCAGCGAGGCCGGAACCCGACTTGGTGCTGGCAACGATGGTGCCGAAATTAAACTGGCTCATTGAACCCTTCCCCAGCCTTTCGACATCCAGTCGAATGTCAGGCTCTTCAACACATTGCCACTGGTGTAAAATTTCACGTTGAAAGACGTTTCGGTCTTCGCGCTTACGATCCAGTAATCGCCCTGCACCATGTTCTGCGGCGTGATGACCACTGCCGGGGGCACCCGGTACTTGCCATTCGGATAAGTGATCGTGATGCCGGGCGCAGGAGCTATGATGTCGTCGCCCTGTTCGATGCGGTCGGCCATATCGATGGTCACCGACAACTGCTGGATGGCGGGCGTGGTGGTCGAATAGACGGTGTTGCTCTCAACGTCCATTTCCACCTTGCCCTTGAGTACCAGCCGGAACTGGATGCCCCACGCCACGATGTCGGTCAGCCCGCCGAAAGGCCGCCATGCTTCCCACAGGTTCGATGTCGGGTTGACCTGCGTGATGCGGTATTCGGGCTGTATCGACCATTCCGATTTGTCGATGGGGTCGATGGGGTTGACGCTCGCCAGCGTCACCCATTTCGACATCACGTTCTGCGGGTTGTAGCCATAGGCGTCGATGAACAGGGTGATGCGCGCGGCGATGTTCTCGCCGAGGTTGATCTGATTGGCAAAGGTGTAGGTGCCGTCGATCTGGAAATTCAGCCCGGTGACATCGTCGGTCAGCCGCAATTCTTCGGCCACCATCTCGGTGTTCAACTTGACACCGGTAAAATTGGGGTCTTCCTGAATTACGGTGATGAAGTTCAGCGCTGTCAGGCTGGCAACATTAGTATAAATCGTCTTCGCATTAGCAGATGCCAAGCCCCAAGGGCGCTTGGCTTTAATAAAAAATGTACCTGTTCTTGTGCCAATCTGCGCCGAGGTCGTCACGGTATCGATGAGTGGCAGCGCCCCGTTCCAGATCGGCGCGACGATGCCATCGGCGGCATGGCGAAGCTCATACGAGACATCGACACCGGCCACGGCGTCCCACCGCAAGATTGACACGTCGCCCGTGGTCGAGATGCGGAAATTCTCGACATCGGCTGGCGGCTGCGAGAACTCGGTGGTGGCATGTGCAGGCGCATACAGCCAGTTCGAATAGCTGCCGTTCTCGAACACGCTGCGGATGCGCACCGTGTAGACGCCCGCCTCAAGCTGGCGGATTTCAGTGTTGTTGACCGTCGCGGCCTGCGACGGCAGCGAAACCCACTTATCGGTGTCGTCGTTCTCTTCGCGATACTGTAGCTGGAACTGCGCCGTGCGCCCGAACGGTGGCGCATCCCAGCTTATGTACAGCACCGCCCAATACTGCACGCCGCCTTCGGAATAGACGCCATCGGTCACCTGCAAATTCTTCGGCGGCATCAGGAACGGGTCGATGGGGTCGCTGATGCCTTCGGTGTAGGCCGGGATTTGCCCGATGTCGGCGTTGGCGATTTCCGGGGCGTCGGCTACGAGGGTCAGCCGATGCACCATGTCTTCCATGGGCTCGATGCCGGTTACCCTGAAAACCCGACTGTCAGTGCCAGAATAACCAAAGGAAAACAGATCGTTAGCAGCAGGCATAGGAAGCCCAGTACCCACCAACTGAACCGTTGTGTATTCGCCTTGGTAAAGCGTCGGATCAACTGAGCGCTCAAGGTACGTGCCATTCGCCAGCCTGAAGCGGAACATATAGCCGGTGGTGCCTGCCAGCGTCAGGTTGGTGTCCACCGTGACGATCTGGTTGGGGCCGTCAACCGACACCACGCGCCCCGCGTAGAGCCCGTACTTGAAGCTGTCGAAATTCACCCTGACGCGATCACCCCGGATGAGCGGCAGCGCGTCCCAGCTTGTCATGATGCTGTAGATGCCGGGCCGCAGGATGCGTTGCGCAAGGTGGAAGCGGGCATGTCGCCACACTCTGTCAGTGTGGGTCTGGCCCGGCGTGTCGAAGCCTTCCAGCAGGGTCGCATTGGCCTTGTTGTACCCATCGTTGTAGACGACGCGCTCGTCTTCCTTCCACTCTTTCTGCTCGTTGGGGAAGCGTATCCGGTAGCCGTGGGGGATGGGCTCAAGGTCGCGCTGCTCTTCGAAGTTCCAGCTATTGCGCGGGGTGAAAAGCTGGCTGATCGGCACGTTCTGATCGTCCCAGACGACAGACCATTTGCCATCTTTGAACACCGGCATGGCGCGGCCCGCCGCGCAGATTTCGGTCAGGAGGTCGAACACCGACATCTGGCCGACGACCCATTTGTCATAGACGAAGCCTTTGGTCTTGCAGTAGGCCGACCACTGCTGAAGCGCCACCAGATCGATCTTGGCCGTGGGGAATGGCCGCCGGTTGGCCCCGCATTGCAGCACCCACCTGAACAGGTCCGGGGGACTGCGGGAAGCCGTGTTGGCGACCCACGCCGTGCCGTTCCACGCGGTCACCTTTGAGGTGGCAAGGATGTTGTAGGTGTCCACGCTCTGGTTGATGCGGCCCGATGCCTTGACACGCAGTGCCGTCAGGCTGACCGGGGCGTCGGTGAAGCGCACCGGCTCGCCCGTGCGGAACGTACGGATGGCCGTCCACATGCAGGTGTCGAAGACCCCTATCTTCGACCGGTCGATCTGCGCTTGGGACATTTCGTTGCCCTCTTTGTGGATTTCGAATTCGTACTGCCGACCGACCACCGGCAGGTTGATGGTGACCGTGCGCCGGGTCGCCTTCTGGGTGGCCAGAACCATCCAGAAATTGGGGGCGCTCGTCCACGTCACCCCGGACGGGTATTCCCGGTATCGGATGGAAATCGAATAGCCCATGCGCTGGCGCTTGCCCTTCTCGTCGATCCAGCACAGGCCGTTGGGCCACATGAAATCAAGCGCCACCTGATAGCCGTCCGTGGCGCACGCCTGCTTGCTCGGCGGGTCAACCTTCTTCAGTTCGATGCTCAGCGGGTTGTCGATGACGCTCGCCGGGTAAAGCGTCGTCGCGGGCTCGCCCACATAGTCGCCGTACCTGTGCTGAATTTCCGCTTCCGGGTAGCTGCTGACCAGCGTCTCGCCGATTTTGGCCGTGTCGATTTCCAGCGCCAGCGGCCCGTAGCCATTGCAGAATAACTGCCTGAGATACTGGTCGTCGCCGACTATCTCGGTGTAGGGGCTCGCCGCGAGCGGCGGGGTGATGCGCATCCGACCGAGTAGCAGGGGTATGGGTTGCCACTGGGCGACTTGGTTGCGGCTCGCGCTGATGCTGTACACCGGCTTGGCGTCGCTGGGGTCTGGCGGCTTGGGCGCGAACAGCTTGTTGAGCAGGAATTGCAGGCCGATGCTGATGCCCAGCATGATCAGCTTGCCGAATATGCCCAGCGCCGCAATTGCCGCTTGGAACCCGGCAAAAGCACTGCTCAGCAGCGGTATCAGCGCCATGAATGGCCCTTCCGCCACCGGGCGGGCGACCACCGAGGTGTTGGGCTTCAGCCTGACGTGGTCCCACATCTCTTCAGGAACGCGGGTGCCGTCCTGAAGGTAGAAGCCGAACTTGGCCGGGAAGATCGGCGCGCGGCCCTTGGCGAGCTTTATCGCTTCGGTGACCGACAGCCCCGCAGGCACGTCGAACGCTTCCCGCTGCGAGCCGAAAGCGTGCGGGAACAGGAAGACCCGGACCTTCTCGTCGGGCAGGAAGATTTCGCCATCGCGGGGCTCAGACGGCCTCATAGCGGTAAAAGCCCTCCAGCGTGCCAGCCACTCTCAGCGACTGGTAGCTTTCGATCACCGCCCCCGTGCCCTTCTCGATATGCAGCATCAGCCCGTCGCCGATGACGACACCAACATGCGGGCGCAACATCCTGTACATCAGCACGCCGTCGCCCGCACGTGGCTCGGTCACTTTTACCCAGTCGTCCTTGCCGCCGTTCACCAGCCGGGTCGTCACCTCCCGGTCAAGCGCGGTCGGGTAAGAGGCGCTGTAGGCGGGAAGCTCAATACCCAGCACTTCGGCGTAGACCATGCGGAAAAGCCCCCAGCAGTCG